>Ga0115001_10001964_pt1 | contig 15809 bp, 10 predicted proteins | sample ArcticOcean_MG_C_12_FD_89869 | JGI IMG/M metagenome (GOLD analysis project Ga0115001, IMG submission 89869) | Marine microbial communities from western Arctic Ocean - ArcticOcean_MG_CB8_130 | ecosystem: Environmental > Aquatic > Marine > Oceanic | place: Arctic Ocean: Canada Basin | collected... | reverse complement strand
TCGCTCTCGCGTCGCCTCTTTCTCTTGAAAAACTCGTTCTTGTGTTGAGAAATTTTTTAGCACCTCTCTCGAAGAACTAACAGCTGAACAGCAGTCAAAGCTCATGAGTAAAAAGCTTGCCAAAGATCCTTATCTGCTTATTAAAATTATTATAAATATTTTCCATCAAAGAAGAAAGAAAAACTGATGGAATAAGAAGGGTCTCTCTTCAGAACGATTACACGAATTATATATTAAACAGTTTAGCTCACTCATATTACTCTCTTTACAAAACTAATATGCTCCGATCGACACTGTTGAGGAGACTCTCCAGTCACGAGTCCGCGTCTTCTTCATCGAAAACAAAAAGTTCTCTTTCTCTGCGTCAACTTTTCTCTTCTTCTTCTTCTTCTTCTTCGTCAACAGAGGACGATCATCGACAACGACAACAACGAGAAGAGAAGAAGAAAAATAATAAGAAAAACGATATCGATAACGTTCGTGATTTTGTGACTCCAGAGCAAACGAAACAACTCTCGGACAAACCGATCGCGACTGATTTAACCTCAATCGTTGACGCTTCGGCGAATACTTTGTTTTTAACCGAACTCTTTCGAGGGATGTCATTGACCTTGAAATACTTCTTTGATACCAAGGTTACGATAAATTACCCGTTCGAAAAGGGACCTCTCTCACCGAGGTTTCGCGGTGAGCACGCGTTAAGAAGGTATCCGACGGGCGAAGAACGCTGCATTGCGTGTAAGCTTTGCGAAGCAATCTGCCCAGCGCAAGCGATTACTATAGACGCCGAAGAGCGAGAAGACGGATCGCGGAGAACGACAAAGTATGACATCGACATGACTAAGTGCATATACTGCGGTTTTTGCCAAGAAGCATGTCCTGTGGATGCAATCGTCGAAGGTCCAAATTTTGAGTACGCGACGTACAGTCACGAGGAATTGCTATATGATAAGGAGAAATTACTGGCAAATGGAGATAAGTGGGAAAAAGAAATCGCAAAGAATTTACAAAGCGAAAGTTTATATCGCTAGCGCTCGAATGGCCTAATATTATTCTCTCAAGAGAGGCGTTGGTAAATATAATCTACTAACAACACAAATCTATTATAAAAAACTTAGTAACGACCTCGGCCACCTCGGCCGCCTCGGCCTCTACCCCTACCTCCTCTGCCGCGGCCATGGACGCTCGTATGCGTCGCACCTTCTCTACCAAACGTTTCTGAATCTACTTTCCGCTGCTCCGACATTCTTTGAAAGTGCTGGTCTCTGTTCTCTTTTTGGGTGGCATCTGAAGACATTGTATCAAAAAAATCGTCTTTCTCGTATTTCGCGATGCCCAATTCGTTCACCGTTTGTTCTCTAGCTTTATCAAACTTGGAAAGCATGCTTTCGAAATCAAATTCTCCTGCTGGAATAACCGCACTTTCTGGTAAATTTTGATTCGACAAGTTACCAAAACGTCCACCGCCTCTACCTCCAACTGTTCTGGGTTGCGGAATCCTTCCGCCAACACCACCAGCATTATGTGGCGCTGCTGATCTCACGGCTTGTGCTTTGGGTTGTGATGGTAAACCAGCTTGTGCAGCGGCTGCAAAACTCACTGGTTTCACGTATGCCGGTTTCACCTCTTGAATAACTCTTGCCGGGGCTGGCGCAGACTGCGCCGGAACAGCCCCTGGTCTCGCCGGTGGCGGCACCAATCCCGGCTGTTGCTGTTGTCTCTGCGGCGTCGCCGGTTGCCCGTAACTTTGCTGCTGATATCCTTGCTGTTGTTGCTGATATTGTTGTTGCTGTTGCGGTGGTTGCCCCCAGCCACCGTATTGCTGTTGTTGATATCCTTGTTGATACTGCTGTTGCTGTTGTGGCGGCGGCGGTTGCTGTTGCTGATACACATTTTGTGGATTCAAATCATCACGAACGCTATGTCGCGTCGAATATATTGCACTTTGTGGAATTTGAACGATATCTTCAATTTCTCCCTGGTGAAAACGAATTCCCATGTAAGGCGCATCTTGAGAAGGCGGTATTGATGGTCGTCCTGGAACAATTCGTGTTTCCGTGCCGTGGCTCAAAACTAATGATTTTCATCGTCGCGCACGAGGAAATAACGGTATGAGAAAAACAGTCAGTTGTTGCTTTTGTGTCATAAATTAAAAAACGAGCAGAAGAAGAAGATAATCATACGCACAATACCAGAGTTATGTAGTTCTCTTCTTCCCAAAACACACATAGAGCGAAAAGAATGAAAATAATAAACATATTTTTATATATAATTTATGCACAATCAAAGAATACGCTCATACAAATAAGGAAACAAAAATGCTTAATCGTACCGTTGTCTAAAATGATCGATCCATCCTCTTGGTTCACTCGCGCTAAAACGCCCGTATATCGAATGCGCGCAGTTGAACTGATCAGGGAAAAATGTTGGCCAATATAGTCTGCCATTTTCTTTCCTTAGTTTGTTTACGTGTGTGTGTGCGTGTGTGTATATAATATTTTGATCTTTTTAGCTCTAGGTAAAGTACTTGATGAGATTAACGCGTGTTCGTTTGTCCGTTTTAATCGATGCAGTACTGCAAAGAGTGTGAAAGAAATGCGCGCAACACAACAATTACAAATATTTATTTATTTTTTGTGAAGGTTTTTTACACTGACTGATGACAACTGATGCACTGTGGCCAAACCACTCGTAATCTCCTAAGGATTTTCAATTATTAATACAACGGCAGAACGACTTTTAATAAGCACCTATTTACAGTCTACAACAAAGGCTGCAAGAGCTAATAGCTATATATATATTACACGTTCGTCGTCTCTCAAACAATTATTAAGCATCTATTAACATTCCGAAAGCCTCTAAGAGCCACTCTAATAGGACTTCAAACGTATCAGTGGCTTCTAGGACAGCCGCGGCATTCCACAAAGCGTGTAGAACGATGGGTGCTAAAATGTTCCGAGTTCTCACGTAAAGAATGCTAAGCGCTATTGAAAGTGCGGACAATGGGAGGAATCGTTCAAGAGAAAAGTGTGCCAGAGCGAAAATGCAACTCGATAGACATATCGAGGTGGATATTCGCCATTTTTTGGTAAGCGACGGAAGGAGAAAGCCGCGAAAGATTATTTCTTCCCAAATTGGAGCTACGACGGAAACTAAAATCGCGTAGAATAAAACAGAGACGCCGTCTCCGCTCATAGCTATGCGCTCAAAATTTGATGGCGGGTTGATTGCCACAGGAGTCGTCAAGCCGCCACTCCGACCAAAACCATTGATCGCACCACCACTATTGCTAATGAAATCTAAAATACTACGCACACTAATAAAATTGTTACTACCTCCATTTGCAAAGAAATCGCACAATTTTGAGTTGAACTCGGCGACGACATTCACAAGTGGAAACGTGGCTATAAAAAACAAAGTCTCTTTTGAACATCGTTTCAACTCCTGAACTGAACGAAACTTGAAGCGGAACCAATTTGTTCCTTTTAAATCGCTCTTAAACTTTCTTGTACCGAACCAGACGCAAAATATCCCAATCACACATGCCGCAATATCTGCAAACAAGGAGTACACGGCTACGCCTCGACTCGTCAATGCGTCGGCGTCGAAACCCATATGAAACGTCGCCCAAGGAACGAAAGACTGTCCAACCCATAAAAAAGATACCAACCACATCATCATGATTACAACAACGTGCGAAATCGACCAAGGAACTTGCCATAATATTCGCTCATTCCCATCATTTAATTTCTCATCATCTTTACTACTTTTTTCTCCAGTCTCCTCCTCCTCCTCATCGCCAGTAGTGGTAGTAGAAGTTTGTCTGCTGAAAAGATTTAAAGACGATGATTCGACCAAAGGATCGATCTCGCTATTCGCATCGGCGTTAGCATTAGCATTAGCGCCTCTTAAAACTGGCCATTTTATACTATTGCTATCATCACTGTATTTTCCCCCTCTCTCACCATTACTGTGTCGTACTCGTTGTCTCTTCGTTTTTTTATTACTACTGCTCGAGGACGAGCAGATCGTTATTACGTTAAAAGTACTACTACCTCGTTTCCTCCTCGCAGAAGAAGAAGGAGAAGAAAATAGAAGGAGACGAGACGACGAAAGTAAGTGGTCATGCATACTTTTCTTTTCTTGTTGCTATTATTATATTATATAGTTTTTATTATTACATTTTATTATTATATCGTCGGCGTATGCAAGTTCTGCCCAAGATCAGCAGTAGACGAGAAAAGTAGACATTTGCAAAAATTACTGATGATGATGTCGAAATTTTCTACCAAAAGCTCTCTTACTCGTCACGTCTTTGTAGCCTCGCCAAACTTTTCCAATATCTGGATGCCAACCAAAAGAATTTTCGTTCAACGCTGGATGCCGATAAGCAACTGGGTCAAACTCTACTCTCGGAGCTACGGCTGCGTGGGGTAAAGGAACGGCCCATTTTAATTTTTCGTGACGCATCCGGAACTTTGCTTTATTTTGCATCAATACCGGGACGGTTGTAATCCAAAGAACCAAAGACGGAGCGTACGCCCGCTTCGAGAGCAACACAAAAGAAAGAAAACTCTGCGCTATCAAGAGCGCAAATATCGTCAAGTCCGTCACAGTCTGCCACATAGAACCACTCGACTCGTAAGTTTTGTCATACACATACAACACGTGATACCGCCAAATAATAAAGTTGAAGATGAAGAAAATTGTCGATAGTAGCGAAATCATAGGCGCAACTGGTGCAAACACTAAACCAATGAGCATCACCATCATGAAAACACCTACTTCTCTACCTGCCCGAACTGATCTTGGTGAATACTTAATTGTTCGATCGTGTGGCGTAACTGCACATCCCAAACAACAGCAAAACTTATTCACGGACATACACAGTACACCTGGATGTGGAAAGATCAAACGTTGAGACGGTAAATAAATACCCCGAAACAAGATCCAAATGAGAAAGAAGTTTGATGTTAACGGTAACGATGAACCGATCAAAGTCAACATTTCATCTGGACCCTCTGTTTGCAATGCCGTGACGTAACGTTCAAAAGCGAATCCAGAAACAGTGCCAAGAAAAATATTTAGGAAAGCCCACAAAAAGTAGCACTTTGTGAACTGTTGATCGGTTTTTGACAACGAAACGTGAGTCGTCTGCGCTTGTACGAGATAAAGCAATCCAAAACTCATGATAAAAGTTTCCCACAAAGTGAGCAATATTGGTGGTAAAATTGATCCAATAATAACTCTTACAGCTGTGGCGTCTTTGCTCTTGCAGTACCAGTCCATGAAATCTAGCGTCGTCGCATCTGAAACGCTAGAGGACGTTATATCGTTTGCGCAGAGAGTACTCAAAACACCGGCAAGCGTTCCCATCGGTATGAAAATAATAATCGCAATCAACGGTAATACAAATAGCGACCTTCGATTGCGCTCTTTTTTTCTGAGCAAAACAGTTTGCCAGTTGATGTCATCCGGTCCAGGTGCTGGCTGAATTTGAAATGAAGTTCCACGTGACGTTATTCTACACTGTGCAGCGCAAGCAGCTGCATATTGAGAACGAAAAGCAATCACACACGAAGGTCCGGGACCCTTAAATAAAGCCGCCCTTCTCTCGCGCAAAATTTCTGAGTCTATCGAGTTGAGCATCTGTGTTAGTCTTTCACGTCGAGTTGAGGCTTTTGAACCTTTGCCAGCTCTTTCATACATGTCTCCGATTTTCCGTGTCATCATCAACCTATCTCTTTGATTTTTTATATCATCGCGGACGGTGAGTAAATAATCAACGCGTTCGTGATCATGCAAAGGAATAACTCTTAAAAAATCAGCTCCAAATAATCCGCGGAAAAATTTTTCTACGTGTTGAAGATCGCCCCACGGATCCCCGTGACTTTTTGGACCGCCAACATCTGTCATCAAAACGCAATAGTTCTGGACGAGTACTGAAACGATTTTCTCTCGCTGTTGAATATTATTTTCGTCTACGAATAAATCTTCTTCATCAACAAAGTGAACGGCGGAAACAAATCTTCTATCGTCAACCGAAGGTACTGGACAGCATTTGGCATAATGATCACAATCGTTTGAAACACCTGCTGCTGCTTCCATTGTTTGCGTTTTAACTTTCTCATTTTCGAAATCCATTCCACTCGGTCGCCTTCTATGGGTCTTCCGAGTTGGCGTATTTTGACCAGAGGATGGATTTGGAAACAACAAATTGTTGGCATTTTGAGCGCCTTTTGTTGGTGTAGCAACATGATGAAGAGCATTCTTAGCTGCATTCATTTGAGCGGAAGGAAGATCCTCCTCCAAATTATTCTCTGCAATATCTGAAAGATGTTGCCCGTAAGATTCATCAGATCGCAGGTGGGGCGATAAATGTTGCAACTCGACATCTTTTCGACTCAATTTTTGCATAAATCCTTCAACTTGTCTAGTTGGTGTGAGCGGAACTATATCGTCAACGCTTTGAACAATTTTTCCGCATTCGATGTCGTCCCATAAGTTTTCACTGTTTTTAACATTTTCGTTGTTGGCCCATACCGTATCAGCTATATCTAGACCAACCCACCAATTGTGTGCAATCGACTGAGTATCTTCAAGTTCATCATAACAGGTAAAATCCTCGACGATTTGCGAGATATTTTCTTGCAGAACATGCAGAACATGCAATTCATTTTCTATGCCATCTAGATGATTGTCTGAGGCATTTCTACTTATGAATCCTTGAATGATGACTTCGTTCAAATTTTCAGCAGACGGCATTCTCAAAAAAGGATTTGGCGACTCTGATTGATTTATTCTTATACCATCATCAGAGAATATTTTGTTGACGAATTTTGATTTTGCAGAGCTCGGTAAAGCATATGGATCGTGATCGTATTCTTCCGGCGATATCGGTGAAAGCGGCCGCCCTATATATGAGGAAGCCGAAGATAGATTGTTCGGCGTTCCAGAATCTGAATCACGGCTAGTTTGTCTTGGAATTTCAATGGGTGCCGGTGGCATTTTTTTTTTGACATCAACAGCGTTGATCAAGTCGTCATCACTATCATTTGCATCATTTTGTGATGGCCTCGGCTGCTGAAGACGTTTTTTTTGCAATTCTCTCTGATCTTTCTTTGACAAAAATTGTTTGTCGTTCTTATGATACCGAGTTGCAACATCGGATCCTTTGTGCCTCGGCGCGAGAAAATTTGACACGCGCAAATCGAGAGATGCTCTCGGAATACTAAATTTCGCTTCATTATTTTTTGCGCATTCGCCTCCTTTTGAAGTATCGCTTGATAATGATGTCGGACTCACCATCGACTCTGGACTATTCAGGTTGCTATTATCTCTATCGTCGTCGTACTTTTCGTGACTTTTTTCAGCAGTAAAAGTACTACTGATTGTTGCACCACCTGTTGGCGACGTCGGCAGTGAGGGTCTTCTCTTGTTAAAGTTGTCTGGTACTTGACCTGCCGACGTAGTCGCTGGCGTCGAAAATCTATTCGCACCAGGTGAGCGAAACTCCCCACCAGCACTGGCAGCAGTAGGAGATAGCACACTTGTCTTACTGATGCCCGGACCGAGCATTGCTTCCAAGAGTATAGGCCACGAGGCATCGTCGAAGGTCGTCTTCTTAACCAGTGCGCTCGTTCTACCCGGACCACTACCGCTACTAAGATGAGAAAATCCAGAGATTTGTGTTTGTAATAACTCAGCAGAATCACTACTTTGACCGTTCATCGCATTTAACAGATTGTAGTCATTTTCTTCATAATCGCTCGGTCCAGCGACGATATCTGCAATTTCAGAGAGTGTTTTCGATAATCTCGTTGTAAATGGGTTTACATCTTTTTCAACTTCGCCACTACTACTAGTTCTATAATAAACACCATTTTCTTGGTCTTGGTCCTGCATCTTTTGAAGCGCACTACTGATTCCAAACTCTGCCGTTTCATTCGTCCCTTGTTGCAATAATCGTTGCAAAGTCGTCTGTGGTAAGTGCATCGTTCTCCAAACGTTGCACTCTCCGGTTGAAGAGCCGTACACCTGGCGTAAAAACTCGTACGAGCGGTAATGATGCTTCAATAACCACAACGTGTACAATGTGACAAGCCACGAAAAGACCACATGTATCCAAAACATTCCCGATGTAGGCTCTACATTTGCAATCGTTAAACTCATTAAATAGTTTTCCCCAGGCTTCACTGCTTCTGTTGAGTTTGCGTACGTCTCAGTCAAAGCGTCTACATAAAACGACTGCGAGAAGTGAAGCGGGCAAAGCAGGATTAATCCTAAAATTGTAATCGGAAGAAACAATTGCGTGCCAAATTGTGCAACTCTTAAAAATACCAATGCGTCTAATCCGCTAGAATTCACTAAATCAGAATCGCTCACACTCATAACATGTGAGACCCAGCCGAATATGTGTATAAACCAGTGTTTTACAAAATTTCTTCCTTGTTTTCGATCTCGCCTAAGTTTTGGTAACGGTGGTGGTGCGTTCCCAGCTACGTTCAATGAACTCAAGTAACACCTTCCCGAATATATCGGTATATTATGCCGAAGTAATCCGAACAACAAGACTAAGATGAAAGCGAGAACGATGTAAACTAAGAAAGCGGTAAACACATCTGCATCTTTCACGTTCGTATTCACGCAAGCAAAATTATATTTGTCAAAACAAGTCTTAATATCAATATCATCAAGTTTTGACGATGAAGACATTGTTTATAACAGTAGTATAATTTTTTTAGTATTTATTGTATGTGTATATATACATTCAAGACATGTAATACTGTAGTATTATTCTCTCTTTTATATACGTTCAAGACGGAAAAATGAAAACGTATTATTTTCCGCGCGATATGCGTGATGCGGTTGAATTTTTTTAATTGCTTTGCTTTGCTTTTAGTTTTACATTTAACAATACCGAATACGTAGCGTGTCAAACAACAAAACAAGCAAAACGCAGCAAAACGTTCTTTCTTCTTCTGCAACCCTAAAAACGACCATCATCGGCAAAGAAAAAAATCCTACGAATCCTACGAAATCCTACGATACGAAGGGTATACAAAAACTCTTTTATTTTTACTACATTTTAATCGCTATGTCATCACCATCATCATCCATCATCTCGAGTTGTCTTCTACGTTTAATATCAAAATCATCATCATCATCGTTTAGGGATTCGTCATCTTTTTTCTTATCCAACAACAACTCGCCGTGATAATACACATCAACTGCGACGGCTGCAATTAAACACCCCAAAACTAACTCCACGCGAAACGGCTCCCCGAACTTTACAATTGACAACGTAGCGACAATAAACATCGCCCCTGTCGCTGCGAACGTCTTTGCGATGTTATCTAAATATTTCATGACTCCACTCGTCGCTATGCCAACGAATGCATAGTTACAAATCAACATAAACGTCAGCGCTGTATGACCTCGAAATAACGCATCGGCGCCTTTTGCAAAAAGTTCGCCATCCGCAAATATTGAGCACGTCGTAAAAATCACCCCCCATCCATACAATAGCACGTTTTGAAAGTGAAAATTGTTCGGCAAATGTTTCAGAAACTTCTCGCAAAAAACACTACTCAAAGCAGTGAGACATGCGTTGCATATTTTTAAACCGTATCCCAACGCGCTACCTACGAACTTATTTCCATCTTTACCATAACCTTGTCCAAGTTGACTTACTGTGCATCCAATGGTCAGTAAAATCAACATTCTCCATTGCAATTTGTTCAAATCTACTTTCATGATTAATCGGAAGAATATTGCCGTCGTTAAAATCTTCAAGTTATTCAAAAGTTGAAAGTTCGTTGCACCTAGTTCTCGTATGATTATAAAGTTCAAGTTATTCGAGACGAAATATAATAACGCAGGAACTGCCGCTGTCATGATAGTTGTGTGAGACCTCTCCAAAGTAATCGACCTATTTGAACTGATGTAATCGTTGTATAAGAACGAGCTAGAGAGCAACAGTTTTGTCCATTCTGCGAAGAACGGGATAGTGACAGTTTTATAAGCATATTTTCCATTTTCAGATATGGTCGCGTGAGTTAATAATGAAACGGAACAAGTCAGAACTAACTGCGCTGAGAAAGCTGCGGCTTGTAACGAACTAAAACCTCTATTAGCACCGAATGATGACATTTCTATATTGAAATATTGTTATTATATAGTATTTCGAGTGTTTTTATCTCCTTAAGTAATAATTGTAGCACATACAGTACGAGCTGGCTGGCTGATACTGCTGTCTGGCTGTGACTGCTGCTGTAACGTGTAAACACAAAACACTCCATTGTGCATCAAGACCAAAATGAGGGAGTACTTCGTATACTATAGTATGATTAACGATTAATTGATAGTATTTATTTAAAAGGATGTATAATAACAATAACATAAACAATCTCGATCCTGAGTCAGCTCTTCTTGATATAAACGACGACGATAATAAATATGGAACAAAACAACGTAAGAGAAAATCGTTCAACAAATTTGCAAATATTACTTTACTCTCAATTGCGTTTACGCAAAAGAAAGCGCGAATTGCGTTTGAAATCACGCGATTCTTTCTCGTCGCTTTATTCTTCCGATGGCTAGTAGTTAAAATAGTCTTTGATTTTGTGAACGACGACGAAGATCATCCCGGATCAAACACGATCATGACGAAGAAGAAAGAAGACTTTAATATTATGGATAGCAAATTACCTCCTCCTTCACCGTTTCCTGAATATAATAATTTAATAATCGTTACGGGCCACTCTGTATATTCTGGAAGTGATTACATGCGTGCTGGAGAAGAAAATTCATGGTTTTTAGAAGACTATCAAATGCATGCAGGAACGGCGAACGCTTTAGTGGAACAAATCAAAGTAGGCGTAGAAACAGCGGCGCGCGACTCAGAAGCAATTTTATTATTTAGCGGTGGCAAGACGAGAAGACTTGGTGGGCAAGTGAGCGAATCGTCATCGTATTGGCAAGTATCACGAGCGTATGACTGGTTTGGGGAATTAAGTGTGGAGAAACGGGCGTTTACAGAGGAATATGCCAGAGATAGTTTTGAAAATTTAATGTTTTCGATGTGTCGTTTTTACGAGTTGACGGGAAAGTATCCAAAGAAAACGACCGTCGTCGGCTATGATTTTAAGCGAGAGCGATTTGAGAATCTTCACGCAAAGGCATTAAAGATACCAAAAGATTCTTTTGAATTCGTTGGTACTCCTGAAGTGATGTCGTTCAAGAAGCAATTCGCAGAAGGAGAAGTTCAAGTGCGAGCGTTATTTACCAAAGATGCGTTTGGTTGCAAATCTCCTTTATCCGAGAAACGCAAACTCAGAGACCCGTTTGCAGTTGGGGCGCCATACGAAATGAGATGCCCAGAAATGCGAAATGCGCTATCGCTCTGCAAGCGGTTTTCGTCAACGAAGAATCACATAAATTCTAACATCAATCCAATGATTAATCGTTTAACGTTACCTTGGGGATGATTAATAGTGTTTAGTAGTTTCAGCTAATTATTAGTACTGCAATACGTTAAAACAACCACCTTGTTATATCTACCTAGTACCAGTAGTACTACGTAGTTTATTTGTTAACTTAATTAGGTTCCTCTTCAAACAAGGTGCTCTCAGCTCTCTCTTATTTACTGCTGAATGGGTAGCTGATGGGTAGTTACTTCATTTTATTCACTCACTCACAAGTATTTTGTTTTTGTTTTTTATATCGCGAGCCACCTTCTAATAATAATCATAATAATAATAATAATAATAACATTTGCTCATTTGATATACTATTTACCAGTACTATATATATAATACAGTATACCAGTAATATAATCGCGAAGAATTGAATTTGAATCTCTCATCATTACTAAAAATGAATTGCGACGGACAAGTGAAAGCAAAGCTGGAAACACGTGGTGTTCGCTCTGCCGAAGACGCTTTGAAGAAGAGCGAATTAGATATCATCGAGTTAATCGACGTTTCATTCGAAAAAGCGAACAAAGCTTTACATCAAATTGCAAAAGGAGCGTGTCCAAAGCCAACAAACGCCTTGCTCTTGAAAGAGAAAAGCACAGGAAGAATTGGAGAAAATTTCATTAAAACCGGCGTAACAACCCTGGACGAAGCTTTATTGGGAGGTATAACAATTGGGACGATTACAGAATTTGTCGCACCAGCCGGGAGTGGGAAAACACAAATGTGTTTGGGCTTAGTCGCACAAACTTGCGCGCCAAAAAACTTTGGCGGGCTGGACGGTTCTGTCATCTTCATCGACACTGAACAAACTTTCAGTTCGAACCGATTAGCGGAGATTGCTAAGAAAAGATTTCCAGAAGTGTACGATAAAGAATATTACAGGAATGGAAACAATGCTTCCACTTTTGGAGAGAGAGATAAAGACGCAGAAAAGCGATTGGAGAAGTTACTCGCGGAGAAGGTATTTGTCGTAACGCCGCAGTCTCTGCAAGAACTAAAAGTCAGAATTGAAAATTTAAAACCAGCACTGACTCAATCTAATGCTAAACTAATAGTGATTGATTCCGTTGCAAGACTTGCGAGAGCGGAAGGTGCATCTGGAATATGTCCAACTAGCGGTGAAAGCTTAGTGAAACGACAGAATATTTTAAGCGCAATAGCAGCTGCATTGAAACGGCACGCAGAACAACTCAATGTCGCGGTTGTGGTGACGAATCAAGTGACAACGAATACAAATTCAAATTCAACTTACTTCAATAGCAGTGATCCAGCAAAAGCGAATATGCTTTCGAGGGATAGTTTAGTTGCCGCGGCATTAGGTACAAAATGGGCGCATTGCGTAAATGTCAGAATCAGTATGAGCGGTACAATCGATAATACGACAGATGGGAAAAGAGAAATGAAAGTCATAAAAAGTCCCCGAACAGCTCTGAGTCGGTTCTTTTACCGTATTAATGCGGTTGGGTGCACATCTATAGAATTAGAAAAACAGAAACAATAGAACATAATAAAATAGAGAAAGAGAGAGAGAGAAAATTACATGATAGTTTGTAGTCGCAGCAAGCAGTCGTCAATCAATTATGCGTGCTATTCCGTGCCGTTATCATCTTCGTCGTAGTCTCCAAAATTTCCACCACAATCTCTGATCATCATCTTCGCACATACTTTCATTAAGTTCTCTCTCCAATCTTTCTATTACTTTCATGGTGACATCTTCTCCATTCTTTCCCTTGTACATGTTTTCTTTTGACGACGACTTTTCTTCATACTCTCGCCTTTTCTCTTTATGCGAACTTTGAAAGCCTTTTTCAACGAGCCAATTAGTGCTCTCTTCCATCATGTATCCTATAGGAACGCAAACACTGCTACCAAAAACTAAACCATAGACTAATCCTTTTGCTCTATTTCCTGGGATTGAGAGCCCTGTCAACCCACTCGTCACTCCACCCGCTAAGACGTAATTCAAGTAATCATCAACATCTCTACTCGATTTGGAGTATAACTGAATCGCTGTGAAACAACTCGCGAAGGAGCCTATTCGAACGCCGTGCATTGTAATTCCACGTATTAATCGTTCGATTCTGTGCTTGGAATTCAATAATGGCGTGTTAAAGTTATTTTTGCTATTATTAATATTACCATCTACTGTTGCTGAAGCTGAAGGCGTTGGTGATGGAGTTGATTCGGATGATAAATGTGATGATATTGGAGGAATAGGAAAGGTTGAAGAATTAGTAGTAACATACGCGCCATAGGCCATTCCAAATAGGATACCGTAAGCAGTTCCTTGAGCCCATTCTTTCAGTTCAGGTGGAGGTGGAGGCGGATCTTCATTTGGGGGAACGATTCGGAACCATGACGACATTTAATTTAATTCATCATCATAAAAGTAATCTTTTTTAATGACGAGAAATTTTGTTGGTTTGTTCTGTTTGTCATGTTTGTGCACTTGAATGAATTATCACATTATAAGATATGACTATAATGAATATATCATAATACTGTTTACTGTACTGTGTGTATGCTTTAAAGGGTGAACATTTTCGTAGTGTACGACTCTTCGTTATCCTCCTCATTGATTGAGTCATCATTATCGATAAAGTTAAATTTGCGCATGGTGAACGAGCCTGGAGTTCTTTTGAAACCGCCACCGCGGGTAACGACAACATTTTCAACAGTGGTAACAACATCAACAACATCGCTGGTAAAAATGAACCTTCGAAGTTCAAATTCGCCCGTACGTTTGAACGCAGTGGCCGGAACAGATGCTCTGCGTTTTGAAGGAGAATCAAATGCGAATTTACGCAACGTAAATTGACCTGGGATTCGTACAAATGCAGTTTTTGGAGTAAGGAACTCTGCTGGATTGTAAACGTTTTCAGCAGCAGAGACGACTTTCCTATTCACTGTGAACTCATCCGCGGAGTACCTTTTAAAAGGAACCTTTTCGCCTTTTTCTTCTTCTTTTCCTTCTTTTTCGACTTCGCAATACTGTTTCTCAATGCAGTTGTCCACCCACAACTTATCTGTTTCAGCCTTAGTCAGCGTTTTACTACTATTCCTTTTTTCGTCGTTCTGCTGCTCTGCTGATTGCTTCGAATTAGACTGCTTCAAGCTAAATTCATCGACTTGAGACTTAACCGATAGAATATTCTTCTCTCTTATAATCTGTGCAACTTCTTGATTTTCTGTCATTTCCGCCATTGACGCTTCCACTTCTCGCAACATCTTTCGCACCTCGTCTCTTTCCAAAGTCATCTCTTTCAACGCATTTTTCAACACCGGTAAGGTTTCGCTTTTTGATTTTTCGTTCTCCAATTGAATTTTCAATAATTCAATCTCTTCGTCCGTTTCCTCTGCGTCGACCATATCAACCATTCGCGTCTCTAGTTTACGAATTTCTCCCTTCAACTTACTAGCCTCTTTCTCTACATTTTCCATTTTTCCTTGCAGCTCCATGGATTGCATCGAACTCTCTTGCTTTAAACTTTCTAAATTCAGTTCGGCTTTGTATAACTTCTCGCCGTTTTCCAAAGCTTCCTTCTTTGCGTTTTCTTTTTCTTTTTCCAAGTTGTACATTTGCGCAACTTTTTCTCGCAACGATTTCGTCTCGACGAGTTCTTTCTTCAATGCTTCAAGTTCATCTTCTCGCTCTTTCTTCAAGCTCAGCAATAAAGACTCGACCTCTTTTGGTGTATAAGAATCAGCCAGCTCGATTTCCAACCCACGCACGATGACTAGTAATCCATCGCGTTCTTTAACTTTTAATTCAAGTCGCTCAATTTCTCCGTTTGCCTCGTCGAGTTCGATTTGTAGGTTTCCAGAACAATCGAGAGCTTCGGAAACGGCGTCTAACATATCTCTCAGCTTTTCAAACTTTTCTTTAGACGATGACGATGATGAAGAAGATGTTGATGAAGCGTTAGCGACGACGATCATCCTCCTTTTTCTTCTTAATAAAGTATTATCTTTAACATCATGAACATTATTTTTTTTACATTTTATTATTATTGTCCCCCCATTTTTTGTATTATGATGATGAAGATGACGATCACCGCGCGTTGTTTTATTCAATTTTGAACGACGACATTGAAAAAGAAAACTTGTACTGACTCGCGATACCTTTGATTCTCCATCCACTGCAGAAAACGATCTCATCATCTCTCTCTCTCTCTTATCTTTATCTTTATATTATGAATTATATGTAAAGTTCGAACTGTGGGTATGGCGGGCCTTAAAATAAGAAGGACTAGAAAAATCACTTCTAAAACCTAAAAACGCGCATCAAACACGAAATAAGAAAAACAACTACACTGAACTAGTATCATA
>Ga0115001_10001946_pt1 | contig 15875 bp, 8 predicted proteins | sample ArcticOcean_MG_C_12_FD_89869 | JGI IMG/M metagenome (GOLD analysis project Ga0115001, IMG submission 89869) | Marine microbial communities from western Arctic Ocean - ArcticOcean_MG_CB8_130 | ecosystem: Environmental > Aquatic > Marine > Oceanic | place: Arctic Ocean: Canada Basin | collected... | reverse complement strand
TTAATACCTTCGCCGAATGAACGATTACTACAACGAAAAATGACGATAACATTGAATTACTAATTTTTACACCTGATTGGAAAGTTTAGATACTTTGAGTTGAGTAATACATTCGTTTGAGCTGTCCGCGCGTTCGTTTTTGTTCGTCTTTCCTCTCTCCTTATTTTAGTACGAAATGATACCCTAAACCCCACTCCCGAAAAAATCGGGACCCGAAAATCAGAAAAGTTGGTTGCTATGACTGGCTCTCATTTGTTGTCCTCTTAATTAGAGGATTTCCTAGGACTGTTTGACCAACGTTCCGCACTTCTTCGACGTTCGACATCTACAAGAATGGCGGCTGGCTTCGTGTAAACGTCACTGTTTTAACTTTAATAAACTTATTTTAATTAAACGTAAACGCATAAAAGTATGGTCTCACAAAGAACAACGATCGCGACGAACAGGTCTTCTTTTGTTCCATCGTTCGCCCATTTCTTCTTCTTCTTCTTCTCCTTCTTCTTCTTTACAGTTTTTGCAGCCGAGCAAGGAATCAAAGGATTACAACGATTGCAAAGCGAGGAACGGATCAGAGCGTACGCTAGAACGCACACGTTCAATACTGTCTTGAAACAACAAGAACAACAACAAGAACGAGATGAAAGAAGAACGAGGAAACTTTTGGGAGGCGGGGCTGAGTATCCTGACATCCAATCGCCATCGATCTTGACTGAATCGAATTTTTGTGGCATATATTCAGAACTAATTCAATGCTCTCAATATTCAAACGCTAACGATTGCAACGCGGACAACCGATGTAATTTTGAAGGCAGTGCCTGCGACATTAAAATTGGAGAACTTCCGGGTTTGTGGCTTGTTAATGCAGCGATTGCTGTTGCCTCAGTGTGCGCCGACGCCGTGGATGCCGGAACTTGCCAGGCGCGAGTCTCTTACGGCTGCACGTGGTCCGTGAATTCGTCGTCTTGTGATCTCTATGAAGTTGAGACTGGTCTTACGACGTTAACTGGAGATGCTTTTTTGGCGGCTATAGTGACGGTTGGTTTGTTCACGTGCGAATCTCAATCTTTACAAACCAACCAAGCTACATGTGAAGCTAATAACTACTGCTCCTGGGGTGGTAGCTCTTGTGGGACTAAATCAAACATCGAAGACCTATTGTACCCTTCATATTGCGACGCGTCGACGACGTTGCAAACATCGCAATCTCCTGGACAGGGACAATGCGATATTTCATTATGTCCAACAAATTTGCCCCTCAGCAGCTCTTGTTATTCAGATCAATTGCCAGATGAAAATGGAAACAATTGTGTATGGTCTAATTCGACGTGCGGATGTTTTTGGAACGGTTATGGATGCAGTGTTAGTCAAACAACTTGCCTGGCGCCGCCTACGCTAACGGTACCATCGCCGCCTCCATCGCCACCACCATCGTCGTCTTCTCGAATCGAAGAGGTTGGTTTGAAAACTCTCGCATTCGCGATTGTTTTTATTTTGGCCAACGTCCTCATCGTGTAAGGAAGAAGGAGTTCATTTGCGTCCTCGTTAAAGGGAGAGAAAGAGAAAAAATTATTATTATTTGCGGGATTGATTTCATATACAGTACACATGGCTTTATACTTTTGCAATTTGATACTTGAAAATGGAAACAAAAAAAAACTTCACACATACCCGTACGTACGTACGGTACGCTACTTTTTCTGTTTAACAGCTCACGCACTTAATTTCGATTAATTTTAATGCCCTTCCAAGCAATTTTTCGGCCAACGTGGGAACGGAATGACGTCTCGTATGTTTTCCATGCCAGTCGTGAATAAGATTAAGCGCTCGAAGCCCAAGCCGAAACCGGAATGGACAACTGAACCAAACCGTCTTAGATCGAGATACCAGGAGTATTCTTCGAGCTCTAAACCACAGTCTTGCATGCGCTTTTCGAGGACGTCTAAACGTTCTTCGCGTTGAGAACCACCGACGAGCTCGCCGACTTTGGGGACCAAGATGTCCATCGCGGCGACGGTTTTACCATCCGGGTTCAAACGCATATAGAAAGCTTTTATGTCTTTCGGGTAGTTGTAAACAATCACGGGCTTCTGGTAAACTACTTCGGCTAAGTATCGCTCGTGTTCCGTGGCAAGATCGATGCCCCATTCAACTGGGTAAACAAACTCCTTCTTTTTTTGTTCCACCGCTTCTTTCAAAATCTCAATCGCTTCCGTGTACGAAACTCTTCCAAACGGGTTATTCGCGACGTTTTCTACGCGTTCCAAGCATGTTTTATCGTACATCTTTGCAAAGAATTCCAAATCCTTTCTGCAAGTTTTTAACAAGTACGCACAGCAATGTCTCACGTAATCTTCCGCGCATTGCATGTCATCGTTCAAATCCGCGAACGCTAATTCGGGTTCAATCATCCAAAACTCGGCCAAATGTCTAGTCGTATAAGAATCTTCCGCGCGGAAAGTTGGTCCAAACGTGTAAACGTTCGATAACGCGCACGCATACGTCTCCACGGCTAATTGACCGGAAACTGTCAAAAAAGTCTTATCTCCAAAAAAGTCTTCCGAATAATCAATCGTTCCGTCTTCTTTTCGTTGCAATCCGCCAACTTTGCGAAACTTTCTTTCCAACTCTAGCAACTCTTTCTTTGCTTGTTCCAACTTTTTTCTCTGGTCTTTCAAACCCGATTTTGAAGGTTTCTCTTCCTTTTCCATCTCTCCAATCATGTTCTCAATTGAGTTATATTCAAACCTTTTCTCGTTCAAAGTATTTTCGTCGCATAAAGGCGAGCATTTCTTCCCCTCTTCGCCGTCGCACTCGCTTAACAAAGTTGTGACTTGAAACATCTCCCCGGCGCCTTCACAATCGCTCTTCGTAATTAACGGCGTATGCACGTAACAAAAACCATTTTGATTAAAGAATTCATGCGTCGCAAACGCTAAAGCGTTTCTAACTCTCGCAATCGCTTGTATCGTATTCGTCCTCGGTCTCATATGTATCTTCTCCCGTAAATACTCCAAAGTCTGCTTCTTCTTCGCAATCGGGTACGTATTCGCATCGCACTTCCCTATATTAATCACCCTAGTCGCATGTAACTCAATAACTTGCCCAGTCGCTGACTCGGGCGGTTTCGTAATCACCCCTTCGACGACTAAAGACGTCCCGGTCGCCCTCACTGCGCTCAAATCCTCTAAAACCGCGCCCGAAATAACAACCTGTAAACTCTCTGGCGTCGACCCATCGTTCAATTCAATGAACACGATCTTCCCAGCGTCCGCCTCTCGTCCAGTTTTCACCCACCCGGCGCATACTAATTTCTCGCCTATCAACGATAGCCCTTTCGTGTGATCTTCCGTTTCATGGATCGATTTAATGGAGACCTTGTTGAAACATTTCGCGTACTTTTGTTGCAATCTGTGTTCGGCCAAGTTCTTCGCCTCTTCGTGTTTATACGAAGGCAGCGATTCGTTCACGTCTTTGGCTAACGTGTCCATTACTTTTCTTTACTTACCCACCTATTCGTACTTACTTACTTACTTACTTACTTACTTACTTACTTAATTACTTAATTAATTGCGCTATTTACTGACCGAAGTTTATAAATATGTTTCCATAGGGCTTTTCTTTCCAAAAACAGAAAAAGGAAGATTTTAATTGGCCAACACACAACAAATTCAATTCCGTTCCAAAACGCGCTCTCGCTCAACGAATGATCGAGAGCACTAAAGAAGAAGAAGAAGAAGAGGAACGACAGCTGATCAAACGATCGCGTGTGCTCGCGCACTTATCCATGAAAAAAAAAGCCGACGCGAAAGGTTTCGCTGTCGTCAGCGCGCGACAGCGAACGCTGATCTCTGATCTCACGAGTCCCGATCTTGCGACGACTTTTGCGAATAACGAAGAAGGCTTTACTGCCGGGATCTTGTACGCGCTCGCGAACGTGAGCGAATGCTCGAGGTTTCAGAAACGCGTCAATCGTGGTTCGTTCTAGTCAGAACTTCCCCCGATTCGTTTTAAGCGAGAGCGAGCAGTAGTAAACATGATTAGAAAACTTGTGAGAATAATAATTAATTAATTAATTAATTAATTAATTAATAGGCGTTTTTTTCAAAGCCCTCTCGGGGCGAAACCTCTACTGAAATTCGTTCAGAACCGCGCTTTGGACGCTTTTAAATACGCTTAATTAAATCGAAAACATCGAGAGAGAGAGAAAAAACAGACGCGTAAAACAGCTGCCGCGCGAGCACTCGGACAGCGATCGATGAGTTCCGCTTTAGCCGCAGTCGGTTCGAGCAAATCCTCGTTCTTCAACAACTCTTCTGCGTCCAATTCTTCGTCTTCGGCGAATTCTTCTTCGCCTTTTTCGATCTACTTCTCAGCAAAACGCGCGCAAAGTGATCGAGGAGCGAATGTTAATCGAGGATTGCGACTCAGAAGAGACCGCGGGGTCTTGGTCGAAGCGAAACAAGTGAAACCGAAAGGAATGTCGCAAAAGAAATGGGAACGCGTACAAATAGAACAAGATAAGAACTATAAGTTGTTCTCTAAGAAGGCGAAAGAGCGCATAGCGAAAATGGGGCCGCGAATAAGAGATATGCAAGTCGATGAGGAGCATTTACCGTACGAAGCCGTGGCGGATCCGCTCGATAGGAGGGAACCGAAATGGAAGAAAATGGACGAGTTATCCATGAGAGAGTTTCAGAGATGTATTAATTCTTCGAAGCCGTCGATGGTGAGGGATTTTGAGATTTGGGAACCGCCGATGTTCGGGTGGTTTCCGCCTCCGCAGTTGAGGACGATGCCGAGGGGGAGGTGGTATAAGGTTACGTTAGGGCACGATTTGGTCGATAGTTTAGATCATACGAAGGTTATTGCTAAGAAAGGCGTTGAGTACGTCGTGAAACCGCAAACGAGTGATTTAGAGAAAGCGTGTAGGTTAATCGCCGAACATAGAGGGATTTGGTATACGTATCATCAGAAATATACAACGAATAGATATGGGCAAGTGCAGCATGTTGGCACGGCCGCTGGAGGTTTCGTGTTCTTAGTTGGATCGATCTATCTCGGTATCAAGAAAAAGAACGCGATTCCAACTGATTTGATTCAAGCCGTTCAATTCGCGCAATCTGGCGTTTCGGCTAGAAAAGATGGAACCGTCGATGTTACTTTAGATGATATTGGTGGTTTAGAAAACATAAAGGAAGATTTAGATGAGATCATCAGATTTTTGAAAGATCCTTCGACGTTCACAAAGGTTGGCGCAAAGCCGCCAAAGGGGATTTTAATGGAAGGAGGACCTGGAGTCGGTAAAACTTTACTCGCAAAAGCAATCGCCGGTGAAGCGAAGGTTCCCTTTTATTCCATGGCCGGTTCAGAATTTGTTGAAATCATTGTCGGCGTCGGTGCAGCGAGAGTGAGAGATTTATTCAAACGAGCGCGTTTGAACGCGCCTTGTTTGATCTTCGTCGACGAAATTGACGCGTTAGGTACTGCGAGAGCTTCAGCCGGTACGAGAGGCACTGAGGAACATGAACAGACTTTGAATCAATTATTAACAGAGATGGATGGGTTTACGCCTGATACTGGCGTTGTCTTCATTGGTGCAACGAATAGAGCCGATTTGTTAGATCCGGCTTTGTTACGTCCAGGTCGATTCGATCGTAAAATTGAAGTGAACAAACCGAACGTCGACGCGAGACAGAAAATTCTTCAAATTCATTTGTCCAAACGAAATGTAAATCCAGACATTGATACAGCGAGGTTGGCTAGAAATTTACCCGGCATGACTGGGGCTGAAATTGCCTCAGTCGTCAACGAAGCCGCCGTGCATTGCGTTAGACGCGAAGGCACACAAATTGAAGAAGAAGACGTCATGTATGGCGCCGATCGAGTTCTGTATGGCGTTCGAGGTCGAGCACACGACAAAGAAAAACTTTTGACGAAATTAATTGCATGCCACGAAATTGGACGCGCTGTCGTTCAAGAAGCTTTACGAGCGGAGACGAAAATGTTAGAACCTACTGAATTTCTATCCATCATCCCTCGAGGGTTTCAACCCGCAACTACGCTTTTCTCCAGATTTGAGGATAATTATTACATGTACCCGCCAAGAGAGCGTCTGATGGAAAGAGTAGAAGTTTTAGTCGCCGGTTGCGAAGCTGAAGCGCTAGTATATGGCGAAGTTTCAAACTACGGCGCCGATTATGGCAAAGAAGCGATCGATTTGTTGAGAAACGTCGTTATTAATCAAAACTTGGGACAGCCTGGGATGCTAACTGCCTATACGCACGATCCAAGATCTTTAAGCGGGTATGATTTGAAGACGGAAAGAATTCGCTCGACGATATCGGCAAACGGGGAAAATGTCGATGTTGAAGATAATAAAATTTTAGCCGGCCATATGAGGATTACCGATCGAGAACATTTGCAATACGCGGAACGGAAAATTTTCCAAATCATGAAAGAGGCGAGAGGAAATGCGAAAGAAATTTTGACCGCGTATGCAGCGGCGGTTAAAAAAGCAACTGAAGAACTCGTCGAAAAGGAGACTATTACTGGCGATCGTTTGAGAGAAATCATGCAAGAATTCCCTCCGGCTGGCGATTATCCAAAGGTTGGCCCGGATACGCCTTGCAAAATTTTACCAACCGAAGAAGAAGAAATGAAGAACGGTTGGCGAAACGAACCCGATCCTTTGAAGAAATTCGAATATTTGAAACAATTTTATGGAGATATTTCGATCGATCCCCCAGGACCGATGAAAGATCGTCGATCAAAGGAAAAAATCGCCGGCTTGCAAGCGTTTATTGAACGCGATCTAAAAGGATATTCAGAGCATAGGCATGGTTTCTTACCTCCCAAAGGCAGTCAATCTGGTATTCATTGGGAACCATGGTCAGTAGCTGCGATGAAAATGAACGAAAAAGAAAACCCGGGTTGGCGAGCGATGGAAATCGCGCGCTTATGGAGAGAACACGAAGAATATAAATTGCCCAAGTTCAAAAAAGTCCTCGAAGATTTGTCAGAGAGGAAAGAAAACGGTGAAGAAATGTCTCAAGAAGATGAAAGAAGGCTAGCCGTTTTTCCAATAGAAATTGCCGAAATCGAAAACCGCATGAAAAATGGATATCCAGAAGGTGCAGGTTTGGGCGTGATGGATTTGAAAATTCCCGATAAATTCGTCTTTAACGTGGAGCAAAGATCACACGAAGAGAAACAAGCTGAATGGCACAAAAAAAATCTTTCGGGTGGCATAGAACTATCGTCCGTCTTTTCAATTCAAGATTTGAAGATGGCACACGTGAAGAAGGAAGAAATCTTGCATAGATTAGATCCCGATCGTGCGATTCCGGAAGGGTATACAGCACGATATAAGCCAGGTGTGACGCGCGAGCGTTGGTATTAATTTCTTAGTTACGTAGTAGCATTATTTAAATTAAATTGTTTCAGTCTTTTCAGTCTCATCGTTACCTTCTTCTTCTTCTTTTTCTTCTACAGGTCTCTCCTCCTCAACTTCTTCAGCACCATCTTCTTGAACTTCTTCTTTTTCTTCCGAAGACGACGACAAAAGAAAAGATGATTTCTCAGCTCCATCGGTCGTTGTTGTAGATTCTTCATCATTCGCTTGAACTTCTTCTTCTTCAGTCGCCTGCGTATCTTCAGCCGTAGATTTCTTCTCCGTAGAAGTTGCTAAATTTTCAGAGAAATCAAACCCATTATCTTCTTCGATACCAGCTCGTTTTAAATCGAGCACGTCATCAACGTCGGGTTCAGATTTAGGACGAGCGACTACTAAGATGGCTTCTTCCTTTGCAGTTTTTTTCGGGAGCGTTCCGTCCGCGACGAATGCGGCGATTTCAGAATCGCTCATTTCTGCATTTGGTGACTCCTCCGCCGCGTCGACAACTTTTTCTTCTTCCACTTGAGTTGATGATGTTTCTTCTGTTGAAATCGAAGGAAGTTTCATTTTTTTAGCAGGAATTGATGAAGAAGCTTTTACTACTTCGTCTCCATGGTTAGATGAATTTTCCTCCTCTGTTGCTATTTCTGCATCTGCATCTGTGACAAATCCAGTACTCAAATCAAATCCTTCGGAAGAACCTGCTTCGGTGACGTCGAGCATCTTTACTACGTCGACTTCTTTATTCGCCTCCTCATCATTAACGACATCATCATCAGCTGCGACGGCTTCATCATCAGTAATTATTTCTTCGCCTTCGACAGGAAAACTACTCGCAAAAGCATTCGCATCGTTTGGAACGGCAGAATCCTCGACGACGTTTTCTTCCTTATCCAACACAGCATCACTACTCGGTTTCTCCATAATTTTATCCTTGAGTTTACCAACTTTGTTCGTCGGTACTTTCGTTAAAGGAGGTTCTTCCTGGTCTATCTTCTTTTTAGACGCAACAGTATTTTTCATCGTCGTCGGTGGCGCATTGGATACCTCTGGTTTTGGGGGAGCTTTTAAATCTTCCTCATCCATTTTGTCCTTGTCAACGGAAGCTTTGGGAATCGCACTGACATGTTTACCAATATCCGGATGCGCAGTCATCTCTTCGTGATTGCTTTTCAAAGTTTCCAAATGCTCGCTACTCGATTCGTGAAACACGGTCTCCTCTTCTTCAGTTGGACTCGTCAACGACGTCGTCGCAGGCGCTGCCGTCGTACTTTCCTCTTCTTCTTCTTCCTCATCCTCTTTGCTACCCTTCTTCTTAATCATGATTGGCTCTTCACCACTATCATCATCGTCCGCCTCTTCCTTATTATCCGCCGTTGCGGACAAATCTTCCTCTTCATCTACTTCCTCTTCTCGTCGTTGCAGTTGCTCGTCTTCCTCCTCTTCCTCTGTTTCTTCCGCATCTAGCGCCGGTTCCGGTTCTCTCGGTTGCTCTACTCGCTCTCTTTTCTCGTTCAACGATTCCTCCAAATCCTCGACGTCGTACTCGCTTCTCTTCTTCTTCGCACTACTCGGTGCAACACCAACGACCGCATCAACACCACCAGCGCGTCTCGGCCTCTGCACACCTTCTTCCTCCCTCACCGCTTCGATCGCGCCATCCATTCTCCTCCGCTCTTTCCTCATCGAACTCGAACGAAAATAACTCGACGCGAAAAAGAACGCGACCACGACGAACGCTAACTGTCTCGCTCGCTTATTCCTTAAAAACCCTCGTCGCTCTTGCGCTCCGGCGTTCCCGAACCCAACCTGCTGCTGCTGCTGCCTCGCACTTTGCTGAGCGTTTCCAAAATTCCTCAACTGCGGTTTCTTCGCCCCAGGTTGCCATTGCTGAAAATCCTGATCATCCTCGTCCGACCAAGACGAAGAACTCGCGTTACTCTGCTTATTCGCTCTCTCGATCACTCGTTCTTTCCTACCACTCATGCTCGCGTTTACTTTGCGCGGCTCTTCTTCTTCTTCTTCTTTCGTTTGCTTCGCTTGCAAATGCGCGCCTAAAGTGATCTTCCTGTTCGGTGTAGATCTTTGTTGCTTCGTTTGCTTCGTCGTCGTCGTCGGTGGTTTTTCCCAATTATCGTCCTCGAAATCGGAATCAGAGCCAGGCGCTCGAGCAATGACTGCGTTCATTGTTTGTCTTTGTGTCAGTGCGCTCTCTCTCTCTCTCTCTCTTTTCTGCCCCGTGATTAATTAAGTTTGTTTGTTAGCCCTTCCGTTTTGTGTCGTCGTTGCTGGGTGTTAATATTGGCCGTACACTTATTTAGGGTTTCATTTCTTATAAGTTTTACGAAATGATGTCTAAAAACATGCCCAATAGCGATATTGATATGGTACGAGGGCAAAGAAAACAATCGAGAGGATGTGCATGCGATGTATTAAGAATTTGAGGATCAAAATACGATTCGATGTCGTAGCAAGTCGCGGCGTTATGCGTTGTCGTTTCTTTAATGTGGTAATAACCAAAACCCTAAATGGGGTACAAAATTTAGTCACTTCAGCCAAACTGCCATAGAAATCTCATCCCTGGGCAAATAGGCAAAGAGGCAGTCGGTCCAAGCACTCTCTCTCTCTCTCTTTCAAGGAACTCTCGAAAAAGAGGAGTGCATGAGACACAGACACAAAAGCGAGAGCGAGAGTAGGCGTCGTCGCATGCGTGCGCGAACGAGTATTGTTTCGGCGACAGTAAAATCTATACCGAAGTTTTTCTCGTTTACAACTTTATCTTACGAGCCGCTTGTTTAGCGGTTACGCGCGACTTTGGATCCGGTTCGCATAGCGAGAGGACTATATCCCACATGTTCGCATCGTCGAGTAAATCGAAATCGCATTTTTGTTTCGAGAATAGAGCTCCGGAGACTTTACCGCCGTCGGCGGATCTCCATTTTTGTAAGTCGTTGTCGTATTTTGTGATGAGTTCTGTTCGAAATTGTTTCATTTTTTTTGCGTCGTGTAAATAAGTGCATCCGAAGCGTAAGATTGTGAGTCCGCAGCTATAGGCGTCGAATTTTTCGTTCGGAACGGCGCCAGTGCTCGTTATTTTGGCCCCGAAATTAACGCCGAGCAAGTTCCTCGTTAAGCCGGCGAAGCCGTACCCAGAACCGGTGGTTTCGAATTGCTCTGGCGCGCCATAGGTTGGGTCAAAAATAGCCTCTCCGCTCTCTTTAAGGAACTTCTTAGAAGAACTTTTCAAATCGCACGCGGCCCCTAAATCGATCAAAATAAACCGCCTCGCTTCGGATTTCCCAATTTTGTTCTCGCAAATCAATATATTCGCCGGTTTCACGTCTCTGTGTACGATTTTCTCCGCGTTAACTAAACTACAACTCTCTAACAAAGTCTTCGCCCCTAATTTCAACACATCTTTATCACTCATCCTACTTTCGTCTACATCGAACGCTTTCCTAACTACATCGAACGCTCTCCCGGATTCCATCGCCATCTCTAGCGTCCTCTCGCCTTGATCCGCAAACACTAAATACACGTTCGCTCCAGCGACGCCAATAAATTTCCCTACCCCAGCGCACTCCTTCAATCTATCGAGTACTTTCAGCTCGTCTCTATAAAACGACTCCGTGTCGCGACCGATCTTTTTCGTAATCGCCTTCAAAATCACGTCTCGCGCCTTCCCCTCGTCATCTCCATCCATGGTCCCTTTAAAGACGCTCCCGAAATTGCCTTCGCCTATTTTGTTCTTTTTCCTTATCCTGGTTAAAGATATGTCGATCTTCGGCGCGTTCAGTTCATCTTGGTCTACAGAGGACAGTTTATACGCTCGCACGATTAAGTTGTTGTTATTATTATTACTATTTATTCCTGTTCTTCTTCCATTTCTTCTTCGTTGAGTCGTTTTTCTGAACTTATCAGTGTTCGCTTTAATTGTCTCTTGTTTGGAGCGCAAGCAGGGCAAGGTATGATTATTTGTTTGGAGAATTCGGTTGGAAATAATTGGCATATCGCTTTTTAATGAGTTTCTATACATATGTTCGTCGTCGTTTTGTGCGCCTATGCTTATGACGACGAAGCGAAACGGATTCGGAATGGATATCTTTGTTTTTGTTGATCACCTTGATTACTTGATTTAAAATATTTAAATAGTTTTGTTTTTACAGAGCAGCGTTTTTGAAAATGCTGAGCCATTGATTTGGATCGGTCTTAGGACCACCGAAACCTTCGCTCGTACCGATCACGAACGATTTGTTCGCGCATTCGTTCGATTGGAGCGATTGTACGGCGCATTCCGCGACGGCGATCCTGGACGTTTCTTGCGGATCGAACGAATCGCCTTTTTTTATCTCAACCCTGCGCTCTTCCGACGAAGTCGCTTTTAATAAAGTGTTCAAATCGTAGGACGTGTAAGGGCCGTCGGTTAGGCGGCCGGGTCGGATTATCGTGTACTCGTTCACGTTCGATTCTCTCGATTCGAGAAATTGTTCTGATTTACGTTTATACTTCAAAACTCCAAAGAGATTTAAGATCACGTACGGCATCTTATCCGTTCTCGTCGTACCCACTGATGAGATCAAAACGAATCTGCGAAGTTTTAGTTTTAATAAAGTACCGCACGTTTTGATTACGTTCTTCGTCGCAATGTCATCCGTTTCTTCTGGGCCGTTGTTCTCTTTCCAACGCTGAGACGGAAACGCCGTCGTGCCTAAACAACAAATAACGTCAATACTACTATCTCCCACTACATCTACTAAACCTGATTTCTTCATCGCGTTCTCGATATCGCTCGAATCTCTCAAATCGCATTGGACTATTCGTAATTTCTTCTTCTCGTTAGTACTACTATCGTTCGATTCGCGTAACTTTTCTTCGCCACTTTTACGAGTCCTACAAAACGCGTACACTTTTTCATATCGATCGTTCGCCACTAAACTCGCTACGCATAACTGCCCTACGCCTCCAGTAGCACCGAACACGATTGCTTTTTTTTTCTCCCCATTTCCGTCCACTTCGTCGTTATTACCATCAGTAAAAGCGGCATCGGCAGTACTCGTCGTTGCAGAGGAGGATATCATTTTTCGCACTTTCTTCGTACTCGCGACGACGCTTCGATCAATACACTTCGCCATAGCGCGATTTCTGTGACTCGTATGACTATTACTACTCATGCTCTTACTCATTCTACTCGCATTCATCGTAGTCATCATCGTTCAATTAACTACTCAAAATGAAGAAGAGTTTAGATAATATAATAAGTAAGAACGCAGAGTGATGTTGTTGGGAAAGAAATCCTTTATAATACTCCACACCGATATCTAATCAAAACTTTTTCTGATGGAAGCTCGTACGCACACTCATAACCGCGATAAGCGTGAGAACGACAGAAAAATAAGCTCTCTCGAACGGAACGATTTTGATCACTTTTGTTCTCTCGTTTTAAGTGAAGCAGGAAGAAGACGTATTTGGAATGGTTGAGATATACATTTAGGGTTTCATCGACCAAAATACACGCCACGTGAAACCTCGCTCGTTTTTTGTACAACACGTCGCAGTCATGAATAAACAGCCACTCTCTCTCTGTCGTTAATTGTTTTTTTTTCGTCGTTCGAGATCATATCACGCATACATACTTCTCTCGCATCGCGGTCAAACTTTTTTTTTCGTCTTTTTAACGAGATCCGTTTTTATTTTAACCCCTATTACACTGTTTCACAAATTCTCCCTCAAAAACAAAAGGAAGAGTATGGCGCGCGTGTTCATTACTTACTCACCTTAAGTCTAAAACATTAAACATATGTATGAGAGAATACGGTTATACTTTTTACTATTTATCGAGTATATGAAACCCTAAACATAACGAGGTTTTCACTCCAACAAATAATAACAAAAAGGAGCACTTTCCATCACTTAAAATATACTGATAAGAAGCCAAGTTCCGCGGTCTCAAACTTCTTAAAGTTAATTCTTCTTCTTCTTTTCAGTTCATGTCCATAGCGTTCCTAGGAAACGCGTGTAGTCAAAGATTGTCGTTCAGAGGTTCGTTCTACGAACGCGTTTAGTTTATTCGAGACCCGTGTTTGTTTTTATATCCATCAAAACCTTTTCAGTGCATGAGCTCATGAGCTCATGATTTTGAGTAATCAATTTTTGTTTTTACGAGTTTGATTGGACGAACGAATAAAAGCGAGAGTATGAAAGCGCTCTCTTAATCTCTCTCGTAATCTCTTTGTGCGTGCGTGCGCGCGTGTCTTTGTGCGATCTTTGTTCGTTTCGTTGCCAATCGATTTGAGAAGGTTGGACAAGAGAGAGATCTTTTTTCTTTTTTATATCCACCACACGAAATCTTCAGCAGGCAAAGTTCTCCTCTCTGTCTGTGTGTGTTTTCGCTTCTCGCGCGTTCGCCTGGCACAGCTGACGAGGGAATACTTTAACGCGATTCGCACTTAAAACAGGACGATCGACTACTACTACTACTACTACTACTACCAACGAAGGCAGAGGAAACTGCGAAAGGAACTGCTTGCGAGCGACGCAGAAGCGAATAACGAACAAACCGCAGAAGACGCGGCAGCGGATGAAGACTTCGAAGGCGGCCAAGGCGGTTTTACAGGGGGTCAAAGGAGATTTAATCTCTAGCACGGAGGAGTGGTTAGCGTTGAAGGAACACGTGAAGACGATCGAGAAGACGCATTTGAGAGATTTGTTGAAAGATTCTGAGCGATGCGAGCATTTGACGTTGGAGTATGACGGGGTTTACGTGGATTACGCGAGGCAACGCGTGACCGAGGAGACGATGGAGAAGTTATATTCGCTCGCGAGAGCGAGCGGTGTGAAGGAGAAGATTAACGCGATGTTCTCTGGCGAAGCTATTAACTCGACCGAGAACAGAGCCGTTTTGCACGTTGCGACGAGAGCGCCAAGGTCAAAAGTGATCAACGTTGACGGTCAAAACGTCGTCCCGGACGTACACGACGTTTTGGATAAAATTAAGGATTTCTCCGATCGCGTGAGAAGCGGCGAGTGGGTTGGACATACTGGGTTACCGTTAACCGATGTCGTTTGTGTCGGTATTGGAGGCTCGTTCTTAGGTCCTTTGTTCGTACACACGGCGTTGAAAACGAACCAATCGCACGCCGTTGACGCGCAAGGCAGAAATTTAAGATTTTTGGCCAACGTCGATCCAGTCGATGTCGCGAGAGCTTTGAACGGGTTGAATCCAGAGACGACATTAGTTGTCGTTGTTTCAAAGACGTTTACGACTGCGGAAACTATGTTGAACGCGAGAACGGTGAGACAATGGATCATTGCCTCTTTAGGTAAAGACGCCGTATCAAAACATATGGTTGCCGTATCGACTAATTTGAAACTGGTCAGCGAGTTTGGTATCGATCCAAAGAACGCGTTTGCTTTTTGGGACTGGGTCGGTGGGAGATACTCAGTATGCTCAGCCGTTGGCATTCTTCCATTAGCGTTACAGTATGGTTTTGAGACGTGCGAGATGTTCTTGAAAGGCGCTTGGTCTATGGATGAACATTTCGCGACTGCCGATTTCGAGAAGAACTTACCGGTCACGCTCGGTTTAATATCAACTTGGAACGTTTCGTTCTTGGGATGTGACGCGAGAGCTATTTTGCCATATTGCCAAGCCTTGGCGAAGTTAGCGCCGCACATTCAACAAGTTGCCATGGAGTCAAACGGTAAAGGCGTCACAATCGACGGCACACCGGTTGATTTCCCAACCGGCGAAATCGATTTCGGAGAACCGGGGACAAACGGTCAACACTCCTTTTACCAATTGATTCACCAAGGACGCGTGATCCCGTGTGATTTCATTGGCGTCATTAAATCACAACAATCGGTCTATTTAAAAGGAGAAATCGTCTCCAATCACGATGAGTTGATGTGTAACTTTTTCGCTCAAGCCGACGCTTTAGCGGTTGGGAAAACTCCAGTCGAATTAAGAGCCGAGAACACTCCGGATATGTTAATTCCACACAAGACGTTCACTGGTAACCGCCCATCGTTATCGATCATGTTACCAGAACTAAACGCATACACAACTGGTCAACTTTTATCGTTATACGAACACAGAGTCGCCGTTCAAGGCTTTGTCTGGGGATTGAACTCGTTCGATCAATGGGGCGTCGAGCTCGGTAAAGTTTTGGCCACTCGCGTGCGCGCTACGATGCACGATAAGCGTAACAAAGGTGAAATGCTCACTCCCTCGGATGGATACAATCACTCCACAGAGCGCATGTTGAACAGATACTTGCAAGGTAAGGCGCAATTGAAATACGCGCCTCCGTCTGACGTCTTCCCTTGCGATTTAATAAACTCCGACGAATGTCGACCGCCGAGTTCCTACGCATAAGAGCACACACGCACACACGCACACACACGCGCGCGCTGGTAATATTAATAACACGAATCGAAGATTAAGTTAGACTTTTGTAATACACCGAATATCGCTTTTTTTCCA
>Ga0115001_10001945_pt1 | contig 15889 bp, 10 predicted proteins | sample ArcticOcean_MG_C_12_FD_89869 | JGI IMG/M metagenome (GOLD analysis project Ga0115001, IMG submission 89869) | Marine microbial communities from western Arctic Ocean - ArcticOcean_MG_CB8_130 | ecosystem: Environmental > Aquatic > Marine > Oceanic | place: Arctic Ocean: Canada Basin | collected... | reverse complement strand
GGGCTCGGGTGTCGGCTCAGGCTCGGGAGCGGGAGCGGGCGTAGGCTCAGGCGTGGGAGCGGGAGGCTCGGGCGTCGGCTCGGGCGTCGGCTCGGGAGCGGGAGGCTCGGGCGTCGGCACCGGCGTGGGTTCCGGCGCGGGCGGCGCGGGCGGTACGGAGCATTGCGGGAGCGTGCAAGTCCTTGTTCTGGTCAGCGCAGGACACACATCGCCTCCATTCATTGGCGGCGTGACCACGTTCCTTGATGAGGTTTGCTCACCCACGCGTTCGGGCACCGGGTTTTCGGTGAACGGCAAAAGCCACGCTTTGGCTGCGGCGACTCGCGCGTACACGCCTGGGGCGTTCGGGCGCGCGCACCCCGCGCCCCAGGAAACGATCCCGACCAGCTTGTCTGAGCCGTCTTCCCGGATCAAAGGCCCGCCGCTGTCGCCCTGGCACGAGTCTTGACCGCCAGCTGCCTCGCCGGCGCACAGCATCGAGACTTCGTCGACGGCGCCCGGATACGCGGCGGCGCAGACGGCGTGCGGAACCGCCGGCACGACCACCGAGTTTAGCGTTTCGGGGGACGCGCCGCCCTCGAACAAAGCGCCCCAGCCCATCGTGGTGAGCAGGGTGGTTTCAACCGCACCGTCGAGTGGGGGCTCGCCCACGGTGAGGTCGTCGAAATCGATCGTTACCGGGGTCGCCGTGGACGGCACCACAAGAGTGATCACGGCCAGGTCGAAGGCGTAGCTCGCGTCGTTCCAAAACGGGTGCACGCGCGCTGCGCCGTTCTGCGCAATCGCCTCGGCGCCAACCGCCATTTCGTCACTCGCCAGGTCGTGCCTCCCCACGTGCGCGACGTACCGCCGGTCGTTCGCCACGCAGTGCGCCGCGGTCAACACCTTGTCGTTAGCGATCAAAACGCCGCCGCAGGTGTGGAAGCCGTTTTCGCTCTGCAGCGAAACCATCCACGGGTACCGGAACGCGGGGACCACTTCGCCGCCGCCCACGATTTTCCCCGCGACTTCGCCCGAGTACGGGAACGTGGGCAGGATGTGCGGCGGGAAGTTCTGCGTGATGGCGACGTTCGCGGGGGTGTTGGCGGGGGTGTTGACGCTCGTCACGTTGCTTCCAGGGGCACAAACCGGAAAGGTGTCTTCCGTGGCTTCGCATTCACTCCAGTCGCTCCAGTCGCCCACGGCGCAGTCGACGGCGCAGTCGGAGCCGGTGCAGATGTCGACGTCGAAATCCACCGTTTCGCCCGCGCCGTACTCGCCGTTCGAGTCGTGGATCATCACTCCATCAAGGCTCAGGGAGTAAAAACCCCGGCCGTACCCGCAGCAAATGCCGTCGTTCGCGGAATCGGAAATCACAAACTGGTGCGTCCCGGGTTCGCAAATCGCGACGGAGGCGCTGGCGGCGCCGCCTTCGCCGCCCGGAATCTCCGCGCCGCTCGGGGACACCACAGACCACGCGATTTCCCACGGGTACTCGTCCGCGGTCATGTTCACGGTGAGGGTGACGCAGTTCTCGTCCGGGTACGGAGGCGCGGGGGGGGGCGGTAGCGGGTTGGTGGTGTTGTTCTCGTCTTGGTGGTGCACGTACCGCAGCTCGTTCGGTGAGCTGTCACCCGGGTTTTGCACCGCGCCTTTGGTGGCGGCTTCAAGCAGCGCTGTGGTGACTTGGTCTGGGGTGGGCATTGGGTGCGTTGCGTTCGTCGCGGAAACCGCGGCAATCGAAACCTCACCCCAGATTGAGCTACCAAAGCCTGCTGCGTCCGCAACCGCGGACGATAGGTACGCCGCCGCCGCGCCCGCGACGTGCGGGCACGCCATTGAGGTGCCGCTGATGGTTCGCGTCGCGTCGTCTTCGCCGATCCAGGCTGACTTTACGTCTGAGCCTGGCGCGAAGATATCCACGCACTCGCCGTAGTTGCTGAAACTAGATCGCTGGTCGTTCACCACGGTCGACCCCACGGTGATCGCGGTGGGGGCGTTGGCGGGGGAGTACCCGCACGCGTCCGCGTTGGCGTTACCGGCGGCCACGACGACGGTCATGTTCTTGCTGTGCATGTACGCAGCGGCTTCGACGAGGGACGGGGAGTTTCCCCCGCCCAGGGACATGGACGCGACCCCCGGTGCGTGCGGGTGCGCGGCGGCGTGGAAATCAGCGGCCCACCGCATGCCGTCCGCGACGTCGGAGAGGAAACCCGACCCAGCGCAGTTCAGCACGCGCACGCCGTGCAGGGTGGCGCGCGGCGCGACGCCGTAGTCCGAGCCGAGCACGGTTCCGGCGCAGTGCGTTCCGTGGCCGTTGCAGTCGTCCGGATCAGTGTCGTTGTCCACGAAGTCGAAACCCGCGCCGACACGTCCGGTGAACTGCGTGTGGTTGGCGTTGATGCCGGTATCGATGACGTACTGGGTGAGTGGGAAATAAAAGGGTCAGTCTTGAGTCTTGAGTATGGGTTTGTAACAGTTGCCAGTACTGGTAAATGTTACTAGTAGTGCACTCGACCAGGGCCAGTAAACAGTGTGTCAGGATTTGGGAAAGGCCCAATACGTACCACGTGTACCCCAGCGCCGTCGTTGCCCGGGCGGGGGACGTACGCTCCGTCCAGGGGCAACGCTCTTTGGCCCACGCGGTCCAGGCCCCACAAGCCGGGCTCCAGGAAGGCTGGCGTTAGCGAGGGGGCGGGCCCGACGGTGGAGGCGGCGACGGCGACGGCCGGGGTCGTCGTGGTCGCGGATGAAAAAGCAGCCGCGTTTGCAATCACGTCGTGCGCTCCGAAAACGGTGTTCTCCACCGGGAACGCGTGCAAACGCACGTCTCGCTCGACGTACTCCACGTCCTCCGCAAGCGCGGCAAGCATGTCGTTCAAGTCGTGCGACGCGTCCGGGCGCAACACCACAACGCGCGACTGCGATTGTAAACGAAAAGTGTCAGTCTTGAGTCTCGAGTACGGGTGTACTGTATTGGGCGATGTATGGACAAACAGTCACCAGCTTCGGTAAAACAGTGCACTTGCGATGTATGTAGTGTACTTCCTTTTAATGACTAGTGTAGTCAAAGAGGGGCTGTAAACAGTGCCTGGATTTGGGAAAGCCCCTACGGCCGTACCGTCATCGACCGCCGGTTCACGCACCGGCCTTTGAACCGGCGGTTGATTTGGGAGCCCGGCTCGCCCGCGGCTTCCGCGCACATGGCGTCGATTTTGGACCGCGCGGTGACGTCGTGGTCGGAAGGGGTGGCTTTGAACTTTACCACCCACTGTTGGTGTGAAAGAGGGGGTTTGGGTGGGGAGGTGGGGAGGGCAGCGAGGCGGCGAGAGAGCAGGCAAAAAAAAACTGTCGCGAAAAACAAAGGCAACAACGAAGGTCGTGCCGTTCGATTATTATCATTCTTTTCGTCATCGCTTCGGCGTGTCCGACGGTAAAATAGTGCCGGTCCGAGAAAAAGGAAGGGCGGACGTACCCGGTTGGCGTCGTCCACCGTGGGATCCACGTTGCTTGCGACGTGTCCGTCGGTTGCCCACGCGTCGTACACGGGCGGCAGCGCCGACGCGGACGCCGCGGAGGCGAAGGACGCGAGCGCGAAGGCGACGCCGGCGAGTCTGGGCATGGCCGTTTTTCGATTCGCGGGACGAGACGAAACGAAGGAGGGCTACTCGCGCGTGGCGAGAAGCGGGAGGAGGAGGAAGTGGTGGTGTGCGGAGGCAGGAGTCGGTGCGGGAAGCACGGAGACCTGGGGAGGGGGAAGTCGGAAGTGCGTGGCGGACGGCTTTGCCGGGCTGCGCGAAGGGAAGTGTGGCAATCAGGAAACACATCCGCTTTTTACGACCTCGAAAATAATTTCACCGAAAAGCTGACCACACTCTCGGACTAATTGCCTACTGCGAGTGCCCGATTGCGAAGCTTGCCGAAACGAGGTGTCGTCTAAAGTACTGTCTGTGTCGTCAAAAGAAAAAGCTTGCGAATTAATAATTCGCAAGCCGTGACGACAAAACGACTTGTTGCCTCCGAAAAAAAAACAAAAACGAAGACTGTTCGTGTGTGCCCGACGACGATGATTTCTCCTCGGTGACATCGGCGAAACGCTCGGTGTCCGCAGTCGAAGTCCGTTGGTGACTTCGCGAGCCCTGCGCTTTGTGCGCTAACAACGGCCAGGAAACACGAACCGGCTGCGGTGTGAGCCACCGAGGCGCGTGAAGGTGGACGAGCGCTGAGGACGAACCGGTTGAGAGGGGCGAGGGAGGTTTGGTCGGATTTGTAAAAACCGATGGCACGATGCGGATGGGTGTCGGACTGGTGTCACGATCGAAAGAAGAAGGAGGCAACAAGGCCCCAGAGGCTGGTGAGGTTTGCGGTTTGCACGGAACAGCATCGGGTCAATCACGACCCAACACCAGTTTCTTGTGTGTCACTCCACCGGTCGCGCTCCCGATCATCTCTGGTAAGAAACGTACTCCGTGGTGGCACGCGGTGTCAACAACCAACACACAGGCAATCGTTCGTTTCGTCTCGCGAAATCGTCTCTAAATCTAAATCTATAGCCGGCGTCGGCGCGTCGCGCGCGACTCGTATCATCAGTCTTTCGTGATTCGCCCCGCAAGCGGAGTGTAGAATCAGGACGTCACACGAAAGTCGCGTGCGTGCGTGGACAGGGCTCACTCACTCACCCGCTTGGCTCGCAAAGTCTTCCAAACCGAGAACCCAGTTCCGAACCGCGACCAAGTCGTAGGTCGCGTTTTTTGGATGCGACACGAACTCCAGGCGTTTTGTTTGCGTTTCGCCGCAATCGCCGTTCCCGCTCCCGACGCCGAAGAACCGAAACGGCCAGGGCGCGAACTCCAACTCGAACTGGTCGCCTCGTTCGAAATCGTCCGCGCCAAAGCTACGTCGAAGGCGTCGCGGTTAGGGTCGTGTTCGTTTTGGAACCGGCGGGCGAGGGTTAAGCGGTGCGTGTTTGTGGTGGGTTGGTCCACGCGAACCGGACCGTTACCGTGGTTGAACCTTCCGCTGGAAATCGGCCACTCGTCATGCGCGTGCGCCTCTTTCACGTACTCAAACACAAAGTCAACCTCCCGGCCAATCAAAATCGTCTCGTTCCGCAGCGACCGCAACAAAGGAATGACGCCGCGTATGGGGGGTCACGAAACGCTCCCGGCGACGAGCAGGGTGCGGCGTTTGCCTCGCGTCGCCAGCATCGAGCGCAGCTCAAAAGGCACACCGTCCAGACCGAGCACGTGTGGGTTGGGAAGGACCGAACCAACCTGGAGCGCACCCGTCCGCGCGCGGTTGAACCGGACGTAAAGGGGAATGCAACGCAACGACGGATACCAGTTTGTCGCGCTGCGAAGCGCGCGGAGAGCGCGTTCTTCACGGAAACCCGGCTCCGCGTCTCCAAAGTCGCCGCGCGACGCAAACTCGCGAACCACTCGTCGCTGTAATTCGTCAGTCACCTCGAGCCAATCTTTGCACCGAGCGAAAGCATCGTCGTCGCCGAGTACCTCGTCCGTAACCCGCAGGGACCCGGCCTCCGCCTTTTCGTACGCCCGTTGCGTCTCCGGCGCCAGGCGCAACGCGTTTTCTCGCGTTAGCATCAAACGAAGAATCGCCTCGCCGGGATCCCCGGGTCGATTTGACGCGCTTGTGTCCTGGTCGCCGCCAGGGACGGATTCCGTTCACTGGCGACGCGCCGATGTCAGGCGCGCCTTCTTCCGCTTAAGCTCTTCCGCGAGGGCTTCCGCCTGTTGCAACTGCGTCTCGACATTGTCGTCCGGGTCTGCATCCGAGGGAGAGTCGCTATCGGAGTCTGTGCTTGCCGACGGCAGCAGCGCGGAAAGCTTCACGAAGGCTACGACCTTGTGCGAAATGCGTTTATTTCAGGCCGACAAAATAGTCAACTCAATTTCGCGGTGGACAATTTTGCCGCTGTCGTATTCCGCGTGTTCGATGCGTCCGGAAGTCTCATCGTACATTCCACCCCGGAGCCGCAAAATGAGATGCAAAATGCTCTCCTCTTGTATATTGTACTCTGCGAGGGTACGATCTTCTTCCATCAGCCTTCCAACAAAAATGAGCCTCACCAGGTCTGGAGGTATTCCCTCCTTATCTTGAATGAGCATCTTCACGTCAAGCACCATGCTGCTCGGATACATCCTCAGTGTCAGCGTTTTTCTGTCAGCGTTTTCACGAAGATTTCCATCTCGGTCTCCCGGCCGCGGTTCACGTCTGCGCGGCGTGTATGTTCCGCTTGGTGTCACGGGCTTAGAGGCATGGTGTGCGACGAGGAGTTCCTGTTTCAGGCGCTGTGCCGCTTCGCCGGATTCGTCATTTAGGATGTCGTCAAAAGCATCGACCATGTATATGGAACGAGCTGGAGTCTGGGCGTCCAGCTCGAAGAGGTCAAACGAGTCAGCGCGAGCGAGGTCAACCCCCTCTGGGTATTTTTCTGGAGTCCGGGGCACCGCAACGAAGGTAAGGGATGGGTAAACGGGTGCCTGTTGTCCCGGGACGCTCCTCAAGTGAGAGAATGTTCCAACGTTGCGTTGCATCCTGTCGGGAGATATCTTGACACAACTTTGCGTCTCGAAGAACCAGTGCGACACCTTCTGTCCATCCTCAGATCTCTGGAAGCCGGAAATCGCTTTCTTCAACGCGGGCAAGTCGGAGCAAGGAACATCACCACACGCCTCAAACTTCAAGGAACTTGGGAAGCGTGGCTCTATGGTAATCGACGGCCCGTCGGAGGCCATGTTCAAAGGTCGTTTCGTAGGATGCGCAACACGACGTGCTGCGGTGCGCCACGTTATGAGTGTCAGATATGAGATCGAAGCAACTGAAACGCTCGTCACGTCCCAGAATCGGGAACAAAAGTAGAGAAGTTCGCGGGTTCGAGGCGCACGCGGAACGATCAATCGGATCAATCACAAACGTTTCTTTTCTTGTCCCTCCACCGCGCACTCGCGTCCGGTCGTCTCTCTCACGAAGCTTCTTCTGTACAGCCTATACCCCCACAAACCTCACACCAACATTCCCAAATCCACCAATCAAAATCTCATCTCGTCTTTTTTTTTTGAAAAGAATCCCAAACTCGTTCTCCCCCTAGCGCTCCTCTTACGTAGTAACCGTCCTCTCACTCCTCGTCCTCGTCCTCCTCCTCGTCGTCGTCGTCGTCGTCCATGGCCAGCATGGCGAACGCGTTTTGCGCCTTGATCACGGGCTCTTGCTTTGGGGCCATGATCAGCGGGCCTCGCCGGCCGGTCGCGGGCGGCTGCACCGCGGATTTCGAAAGCGGAGGCACCGCGCCGGTTCCCGCTTGGTGCGGCTTCGGCGCCGGTACCGGCGTGGGGTCGGGTCCACTTTTCGCCGCGAGCAGGGCGTGCGCCTTGTCCCGTTCGTCTTTGATCTTCCGCTCCGTTTCCGCGATCTTCGCGGTTGAGTCCACTGGCCGCGCACCTCCGAAAGGGTTGGGCTTTGTCGACGGTTGTTTGGGATCCCCAGAGTTGGCGTCCGACACGGCGTCGCCGCCGGCGTCGCTCGCCGGCACCGAGCGCGCCGCGAGCACCAGTTTCTTGCGCCCCTCCGGTGCCGGCAAGTCGCTGGGTGACACCCTGTCCGCGGGCCTGTCGAAGCTCCGTCGTCGCGGTGGCGCATCGCCGCCAATCGGGCCGTCGCGCATTTGCCGCCCCCCCCGTCCCTCGCGCGCTTCCTGGTACCCGCCCCCGCCTTCTCTTCTCCCAAAGGAAGCCCCCGGCGCACCGCCGACAAACTCGCCCCCCATCCCCATCGGCGCGCCCCCGAAACCGCCCGGGCCGCCGCCGGGGCCGCCGTGTCCAATGTCCGCCGCGTTGTTGTTTCCAAAACCGCCTCCGGGGAACCCGGGACCCCTCCCCCGGGCGTGGTTGTACCGCTCCGCGGACCCCCCCCCCCCCCGCCCCCCCCCCCCCCCCGAACCCGTTGCCGTTCCGGTCCCGGCGCTCGGGCCGGCCCTCCGCGACGTTCACCCTCAACGGTCGTCCCCCCAGGGCGTGCCCGTCAAAACACAACGCGCGTTGCAGCGAGGGAAGGTCCTCAAACTCCAGGAAATACCCGCGCGGCCGGTCCGTGTCCCGGTTCCGCACCATGCGCACGTCCGCGATGGCGCACGCGTTCGCGGCGAAAAGCCCAACCACTTCGTCCTGGGAGCACTCGTACGGGAAGTTCCCCACGAACGCGGTGAACGGGGGGGCCGTGGGCATCGGGAGGGTGGGGCGCGGGGGCTGCGCGCGGTCCTGGTACCCCGGGGGGGACCCGAAGTGCCCGGCCGGCGGGTGCTCGGGGTGGTTTCCCTGGTTGGCGAAGCCACCAGGGGGAGACCCGAAGTTCGGGGTAGCAGACCCGAAGTTCGGGTGGTTGCCGTTGATGGGCGCGCCCACGGCGCCGAAGGGCGCGCCGACGCCCACTACGGGCCGCGCGCCGACCGGCCCGCCCGGCGCGCCAAACCCCGCCGGTCCGCGCGAGACTGTTTGCCCCGCCATCCCCAGCCCGTGCCCTGGCGCGCCCCAGCTGCCGCCGCCGCCGTTCCCCGGGTGCTGCTGCCCGCCAGGTGACCCGAACGCGTAGTTGGGAGGTTCCCTTTCTTGGGAAACACTTCCCGGGTGGTGGGTGCCGATTCCCGTGCCGAAACTCAACCCGGCGCTTTGCGGCGCGCCCATTTGATTCATTTGATGGTTTCCGCTCGTGAAGATCCCAGGCGGGCCCGCGGCGGCGCCGGCGAACCCGCCTGGCGGGCCGAACCCGTTCGCCCGCCCGCCGTTCGTGGGCTGGCCCACCGACCCGAACGCGCCGAACGCGTGCGGAATGCGAGGCAGCGCCCCGTCGGGTTCATCCGCCCAAGACTGGTTCGATACGGAAGAAAATGGGAAGAGATTTGTCAGCCACGCGTCGGGACGAAGAGGCGAAGGAATAATCGTCGCGTTTGGTGATGCGTCGGGGGTGGGGAGCCTGTTTAAGAGGAACGCGACGCACCATGATCCTGTCGTGAGGATTTCCTTCTCGTAACGAGACCGCTTTGCCGAGATGCCCTGTGGTGGGGAGGGGGGGGGGGGTCAGCGACGGGCGTGGGGGTCTCCGTGCCCCTGGGCGGACGCCGTATCCGGAGGGGAGTAAAGATTCACGCCTTGAGACTAAGTTTTAGCCGCGTGAAATTTCCGCGCCACGCGATCTTGGCGCGAGCACGCGTCTGGCGAACACACGGGCACCAAACCCCCGTGCGGTCGCAGGGAAGGCACCGGACGTACCTCGGTACCGTGGGTGGCGCGCGAAACCTCGCGGACGCCGGTCGATGTGGCGGGCAGAACGACCCGAGGGGCACTCCACAATCGCAACTGAGAGCCACATAAAATCTGCCGAATCCCAGGGCTGTGATGTGGGTCGCTACTGGCACGCTTCTGGCACTGTTGATACTGTTGATACTGTTGTACTGATACTGTTGATAGCGACGTGGGTCACCTTTTGAAAGTGACAAAAGCACTCGTCCAAGAGATGTGCCTGGCGCCAAAATATTTGCGTCCAAGGGTTGCGGGCGAATAACAGCGCGGGATACGCGACGCGGGACGCGGGACGCGCAAACTTGGCGTGCGACCTTCATTCCTCGCAGCGTTCGCGCACGTTGACGGACGAAAACTTGTCCGGCGCGTGTGGCGAACGCGCGTCCGGGCTTCGGAACCGAACCGATCCGGCTGGTGTCGTACAGCGACCGACTTGGCTTTTCCCGCGGCAGCTTCTCAGTGTGAGCCAGGAAGGTCGTCCATCGTAGGTGAGCTTGCGTGCCGACATGACGGGAACCGGCGCTGACGGGGGTGCGGGGGGGCAAGGCCCACCCACGGGAGCCCCCAGCGATGTTCCCGGGAGCGACACAACCGCGCCTCCCGGGTCCGCGCCCGCGCAGGTGACCGCGCCCGCGTCAGCCGCGCCCGGCGCGCAGGCGCAGGCGCTCGTCGCGCTACAGCATCGAGCTATGCTCCAGCAGCAGGCTGCTATGCAGGCGGCGATGGCACCCGCCCTGCAGGCGGCGATGGCGAATCCGGCGGCGATGGCCGCCGCTTTCGCGGGAAACCCCGTGATGCTGCAGGCCATGCAGGCGATGGCGGCCGCGCAGGGCGCCGCCACGTTCGGTGGGATGCCCGCTACTGGTTTCCAGTCGCTTCAGGCACCGTTTGCCGGTTTCCCCGGCGCGACTGTCGCGCCCGTCCCTGTGGCGGCCCCTACCCAAACGCCCGCGCCTGCCACACAGGCGATATCCCACGGTATCCCCGCCACCAAGCCTAAATCAGAACCGGAACCCTCGAGGCCTGCCTTGAAAGCGCCGGCGGAGTGGCCGGCTGGCGTTGATGCTGAAACCGCTGCCGAAATCCCCCCCGATGTGTTGGCGGAAGCGCTCGGGCAACAAGGCGGCCGGCGCAGCGGCAGGAAAACAAAAGCGCGCGTGGTGATGATCGACGGCGAACCCGTTTTGAGATCAAACAACTACTCCCTGAACGAAGGCGAGCCTTCCGTGTTTGACAGCGAGCTGAGGAATGAGGATGGCGACGAGGAAGAGCCTTCCCACCGAACTTCGTACTGCTTTGAACCCGAAAAGCGCAAGTACAACAAGAGCGGCAAGCCGCGGGCGCCTTATAAAAAGCGCGTGAAGACGGACGAGGAAAACGCGACTGGCAAACACAACCGGGAAATTGCGACCGCGATCGACGATGCAAAGCTGAAGCGAAGCGCTTACCTGTCGCGACACATCGCCGCGTTGTCGCCTTTCGTGGATGCGAAGGTGGTGGAAAGGATCAAAAGCGAAGCGGACGTTTTCGTGCCATCCGAAAAGATCCTATCCCCGGTGGATAACCAGCCGGCCTCCATAAAAGCCGTGCTTCGGGAGTACCAGCTGGAGGGAATCCGGTGGATGACACGCATGTACGACGACGGGTGTTCGTGTATTTTGGCGGACGAAATGGGGCTGGGCAAGACATTACAATCCATCGCGTTTCTCGCGACGCTGCACGAGATGCGCAACGTAAAGGGGCCGCACCTCGTGATTTGCCCCCTTTCCGTGTTATCCTCGTGGATGGACGAGCTGCAGAAGTGGTGCCCGTCGTTCAAGGTCGTGCGGCTGCACAGCACGGACGAAACCGAGCGCCAGCGGTTGCGAAAAGAAGTGGTGATGAACGTGGGGAGCTACGACGTCGCCGTCACCACGTACGAGATGGCGTGCAACCCGACGTTCAACTTGACGCTATCGCAAAAAGTGTATTGGCGCACGATGATTCTGGACGAGGGGCACAAGGTGAAGAACGAAGACACCGCCGCGCACTCTGTTTTGTCCCGCGTGCACCGGCAGCACACCGTGCTTTTAACGGGCACGCCGGTGCAGAACAACCTCCACGAGTTGTTCGCGATTTTGGCGTTTCTGCACCCGGATGTTTTTTCAAACTCGAGCGCGTTCGATGACGCGTTTGATTTGAGCTCGAACGAACACAAAGTGGATTCCAAAACCCTAGACGCGGCGCACTACCTGATGAAGCCGTTCGTGCTGCGACGCGTCAAGGGGGAGGTCGAAGTGTCGCTTCCCGAGAAAACGGAAACCAAAATAATGTGTCCCTTGTCGAATGCGCAGACGTTTTGGTACCGCCGGCTGTTACAGCGCGAAAACCAAGTCTTGACCGCGGTGGAACAGGCGGAGATGCGGAAACACTCGGGGGGGGGTGGAGGGACCAAACTAACGACAAAACTAACGACAAAACGAACACGGGCGGTGACACGACACAAAACCCGGGAGACTCACGCAAGCTCCAGTCGTTGCTCATGCAGCTTCGCAAGTGCTGCAACCACCCGTATTTGTTCGCCGGTACCGACGTCCCGGACGAGGGCGTCCCAGTCGAGGAGCTGGTGGAAGCCAGCGGTAAGCTCGCCGTGCTGGATCGCATTTTGCAAAAGCTCAAGAAAGACGGCCACAGGGTGGTGCTGTTCTCGCAGTTCACCTCAATGCTTGACATCCTGCAGGACTACCTATCACTGAAAGGGTACGGCTACGCGCGTTTGGACGGGAGCACGAACCGGGTGCAGCGCAGCGTGGACATCGCCGCGTTTAACCGCCCGAACTCGCCGTTGTTCGCGTTTCTGCTCAGCACGCGAGCCGGCGGGCTGGGGGTTAACCTGCAAACCGCGGATACCTGCATTCTGTTTGACAGCGACTGGAACCCGCAGGTTGACACGCAGGCTATGGCCCGGGTGCACCGCATCGGCCAGACCAAGCCGGTGCACGTGTACCGTTTAGTAACCGCCGGGACGGTTGAGGAGCGCATGCAGCAGCGCGCGGAGAAAAAACTGTTTTTAGAGCAAATGGTCAGCCGGGGAAGCACCAAGCAAAGCGAGGACTTGGAAAGCGTGGACAAGGAGGACGTGTACGGGTTACTCAAGTTCGGGGTGGATGCTATTTTCGCGAACGATGAGGGGAAGGCGCCTACGGATGAGGAGCTGGAGATTTTAATGGACCGCACGCCGAACGGGAACGACCGGCGCGCCGCGATGGCGTCGCTTCAATCGGAAACGAGGCACACGGTGGCTGATTTCGCGCACGGCAAGGCGTCGGCGGCGCCGATCAGCACGTACGTCATGCCGGCGCAAATCGCGGGCGGTGACGTCGAGATTGGGAAAAAGCAAATATCCGTGAAGGACATCGCGGCTGAGTTTTCCTCCCAGATTCTCGGAAAGCGCGAGCGGAAAACAACCACCATGATCATCGACGGCCACACCGTTTTGAAGGCGAACAACTACAGCTTGGAGGACGGCGAGAGCAGCGTGTTCGCGCGTGAAACCAAGGCGAAGAAAACCGAGGCGAAGAAAACCAGAGCGCAAGTCGCGGGACGGGACTACGGACACTCGTACACGTGCCAGTCCTGCTGGGACGGCGGCGACATCGTTTGCTGCGACCTGTGTCCCGTCTCCGTGCACGCCGAGTGCGTTGGGATGACGCAGGGTGAAATCGCCAAAGCCGCGCGGTGGGGATGTCCGCACCACGCCTGCGCGGAGTGCGGGCGCAAGAGCGCGGCGGTGGGGGGCATGCTTTTCCGGTGCGAGTCGTGTCCCCGGGCGTTTTGCGAGGACCACTTACCGAAAGATGCGGAGATCATCGGGGAGTGCAAGCGGTTCCAGGCGTTAGGGCAGAGGCACCCCGCCCAAGCCTGTTTCATCCGGTGCGACGCCGAGTGTGTCAAGTGGGCTAAGGAAAAGCGCCTCGAGGCTGGCGGGGAGGAGGGCGACGAGATCGACGGCGGGTGGCGTATCGGCGACAAAGTCGCGTTAACGGATGCTTGGATCGAACCCCGGGACCACGACTTGACGCTTCCGTGCGACCCGACCGGCGTACGAACGAAACCACTGGCGCACGCCACGTTCACGGACTTGGTACACTTTCTGCTGCGAGTGGAGGCGGCCCCGAAGCGCCCGGGAGGCGCGGGCGGCGCGGGAAGCGCCAAGGCGGCGAGCGCGGCGCGGCGGAAAAAGGAGGGGCTTCTTTTGGAGAAACCATCTGGTGATGACGACGATTGCGATGAAATGAATGACGGTGGTACCGAAACGAACGACCCGGTCGCGCAGCGTTTAAGGGAGGAGGAGGAAATCGCCGCCGCCGCGGCGGCGGCGCAACGCGCGGGCATCGCCGCGGCGAAGACCCGCGTGGGAAACGCGGGCGACGCCGGCGCGGACGAGTTCCGGGACGAGCCCTCCGTATTGGGCCGGGGTTTAAAAGGCTTACGGCAGAAAGACATCGACCCCACGGAGAGGGAGGCCATCATGACCGAGATGTTCAAACGCGCGCGGCCGTTTCTGGAGCGGTCTATTACACAAGCGATTGAAGCGGAGGCGGAGCAGCTCGCGGTTGACAGGCGCGAGGACGACGAGAAGCGGCGAAACGAGTTTATTCGCGCCGAGCGGCAGTCCAGGCGAGCCGAGGGTATCCCGGTGCACCTTCTTTCCGCCACCGCAAGCAATTTCAGGCAGGTCTCCAGTTCCGACGATTTCAAGCTGGGAAGAGCGCCCACGACGCACGCGGAACACGGCGGGGAGATGACTGCGGGGTTGATGTCCGATTTGTGCCGAAAGCTAATCGCGGTTCTGAAACGGTCAGGCGCCGTCGCGCCGGACGGCGCGTGGCTCAGCGCGAGCGATGTGAAAGTGCGTCTGGCGCGGTTTCTGGACCCGGGTGCCGTGTCAAAGTTCCGCACGAGATGGGACCACCCTGAGTTGGGCGAAGCGGTGGGGTTCGTGCTGGTGCTTTGCGGTTTGGACCGGGCAAAAAAAATCGAAATGAAAAGACACGACAAGTACCCGAGCGCCGTGGATTTGGCGCAAGTGCGCCTCGCCGAAAACGTGGAAGTGTCCGGAGACGACGAACTAATAACTCAAAACCTTTCCTTGAAAACGGGAGACGGAGACGAAGACGTTGGCGCGTCCACCCGAGGCGTCCTGCCCGCCGCCCTGGTCCGCGTGCAGTGCGGCGACGTGGTTGGCAGGCTGACTCCCGGAGGCAAGAGGGGCGAGGAGAGCGTGGCGTACGTACCTTTGGAGGGCGGCGACGAGAAGGTCGTACCCGCGACGGAGTTCGAGCGTTTGGGTGGCCGAGGGTCCACGCGGAAGTGGCGGCAATCGCTGCGGCACGTGGATGACACGGGCGACACGGTCACCACGGTGGGGCGGTTTCTTAAGGAGAAAGGTTCGTGTTGGCGGGACGCGATTGTGGGGCGGGCCGTGGAGATTCAGGACAACGGCGACTGCGAAAAGTTCGCGGCTCACGAAATCGTCGGGTTCAAGCCCGAAAGCGGCGAACACGAAGTCATGTCCGGCGACGGCACGCGGGATTGGCTGTATTTGTTTCTGCAAACCACGCGGTGGCCGGACGGGGTTCCTGCCAACCAAGCTCCGGTGGTTATGCAGTCCACACAAAACGACGCAGGCGGCGGCGATGCCAACAAACCGAATCGGTCGCGCCAAAGCGGCGGCGGCAAAAGCGGGTCGCGCGGCGGGCGCTTCGACCCGGCGCAGATGGCGCGGCCGGAGGCGCCGGCGGTGACGGCCGCGTCTGGTCCGCCAGGTGGAACCACGGTTTCGCAAAGCGGACGCAAGGCGTACTACACGGTGGACGGTGAAACCGTGTACGGCGCTTCCGCGAATTTGAGTATAGATTTCCGCGACGTTCTGGCGTGGAACCGCGGGGTTCTGCCAGGACTCACGAAAAGCACGCCGCTTTTGGCGGACACGGGGCTGTGGATCGGCCCGCCGTCGTCGTCCGGGTCGTCGGGGTCGTCGGCAACAGGTCCAGCGCGAAAAGGCGACGGCGGCGGGTTCATGGAAACTCCGGGCGCGCGATTCGCGGCTGAGATCAAAGAGCAGGTTCCGCAAACCGCGGTGCGCGGGGCGATGCCTGATTTGCTGGCGGCGGAGGGTTTGGCCAAGGAAAAGGAAAAAGACGGCCAAACAAAAGAGACGCCTGAGGTTTCCAACGTGGACGTCTTCGCGACGACGGAAACTGGCGCCAAGCGCGAGCGCGACGACGACGGGCCTTCGGAAGACGCGAAAGAAGCGGGCGAAGATAACGACGGCGACGGCGACGCGCCGGCTTCCAAGAAACGCAAGAAGAAACCAAAACCGGGTTCAAAACCGAAAGCGTTTGAGATTCCCGAGGAGGACGTTTCGGGGGAGGTCGCGGCGACGTGCGTGCTTCGCGCCGCCCTCGTTCCCGTGTTTTACGGGAAAAGCAAAGGCGTCTTCGCGCCAGGGTCGAGTGTGGGGCAGGAAATGATCACCGTGGAGGTGGAGGTTGATGCGGGGGTGAAACGTGACGCGGAGATGGCAGATGCGGGGGATACGAAGGAGATTACGC
>Ga0115001_10001940_pt1 | contig 15926 bp, 20 predicted proteins | sample ArcticOcean_MG_C_12_FD_89869 | JGI IMG/M metagenome (GOLD analysis project Ga0115001, IMG submission 89869) | Marine microbial communities from western Arctic Ocean - ArcticOcean_MG_CB8_130 | ecosystem: Environmental > Aquatic > Marine > Oceanic | place: Arctic Ocean: Canada Basin | collected... | reverse complement strand
TCGCACAATTAATTATCACTAATTGTTTCGATTATTGCACCCATCAATATGAATGCTACCCTACAAATTTTATCACCTTTGTTGATCCAGGCATGACTAGTTGCTTGTTGTATAACTATATCACCTGCTTTTAAATCAACCTCATTATCGTCTAGCAATAATGTTATTTCACCTTCAAGAACAATTGCATAATCTATTGTTTCAGAACGGTGCATGAATGGATGTCTATCGCTTACTATGGAGGTCTCACCAACACCTAAATCTGCAAAATAACTTTTACCATCTATGGCTTGCTTACCATCTTCTTCCGGTTCGAATTCAGATACCCTTAAAACAGTCCCCTTAGATTCAGGAAACATGATAAATTCTTGATCTGCGTCTTTACTATTATTTGGCTTATGTGGAAATTCATTACTCTGCCATATATTTGTCAGACTAACACCAGGTCTGGAAGATTTTTTCATGATATTTGTTGCGTGGCTATCGGATATAATTATTCCTTTTCCTGCCTTATCATGACCTGTAACAATTCTTCTGGTTGGTTTACTCATATTTTTACTTAAGTTAAATTATTACGATTTTAATATGCTTATTTATAGATTAAAGGTGATAAAATTCAAATAGATAAATCTATAAATACTTTTTTAATAGGCTATGAATAAAAAATTAAATTCATATTAGTATTATTTATAAATCTTTCCTTGCCAGTTTATGATAAGACATTTAATAATTATTGATTATTTGTATATTTTTTATATGCGCCGGTAGCTCAGTTGGATAGAGTACTTGACTACGAATCAAGGGGTCGGGGGTTCGAATCCTCCCCGGCGCACCACTTAATGAAAAAATTTATGAATTCTCATATGATAAAATATCTATAATTTCCAACGCTTTTAGAACATTATGTCCATGATTGATAGCCTCATGTCTAAAATCATGAAATCTCACTCTCTTAACCTTTGCTGTTTTTCTGAGTCTTTTCCATGCCGAAGCGATAGCAGAGTTTGTTGTATCGAAAACATATTCAGTTTAATAAACTAACTTACCGTTCACATAGTTCTCTTTAAATTCTAACTGCCCATTACCATGACAGGTAATCTGTTCACCGTGTAACTTTCCGTTCACATAGTTACGTTTATACCATAACTGTCCCTTCTTACGATACATAACGAATTCACCGTGTCGCTTACCATTCATATAATTCTTTTTGGATTCTAACTGTCCATTTTTACGATACACAACATATTCACCGTGTAGCTTCTCACCTATAAAATATCGTTTTATCATAACGATGGTAATGAATAGTAGTTTTTTCATACCCAATCTTTCTCAGCTATCTTTTTAACACATTTATCAAACTCAAGAGTAGAGTATATAATTTAGTTATTAATTAAAATATCCCATTGTGTAACAAACACCAACAATACTTATCAATCCAAGTACTGCATTAGTAATAATAAGGGATAGCTCTTTCCACAAAATACCCACAACACACCAAAGCATTCCCCCTGTAACCATTATTATAATTCCTAGGGGATATATTTCAAGTGAGTTTACACCTGCACCAACCATTAAGACTAAAGTTCCTAGCCACTTCAATATGTTTGCAGTGTTAGTCTTTTTCATAGCTTAACATCTTTTGCATTTCAATAGAAATTAATTGTTAATATTACCAAGGTATGTCGGAATATTTTTAAAGGCTAGGAATCGATGCTTTCAATCAATTTAGCTAATTTCTTTTTACTCATTCCAACAACCTTACTAGCGGAAATTTCATTAATATTGGTTGTATCTTTACCTACAATTACCAAAGCAATCATCCCCATACTTTTATGAGGCGTACACTGGTATAAATACACTCCTGGTTGATCAAATGTGTATGAATATTCTTTGCTTGTCTTGCTTTTCTTTGGAATATCCATGCTTCCTGGGACCGTTATGAACTCTACATTATGACCCTTGGATGTTGGCGTCCATTTCACTGTATCATTAACGTCTATATTAATAATATCTTGCGAATATACCATTTTTTGACCGTCTTCGCGTTTGTTAAGCATTTCAATACTATACTCAGCTGAATGAGCATTTGGTACATTTATACTTAATAAAAATAATACACAGAAACATAATAATTTTTTCATTCAATTCCTCTAATAAATATTAATAAGTTACAATAAATATATAGGCATCAAATGATATTAAAACAGGGTCAAAGGAAATTTATTTGCAAATAATAATTCTATATTTGAATATAATTTAAAGATGTAAAATCAGTCATTATGACCAAGCCAACATAACCACATAGGCTCAACGGATTGAAGACTTTTAATGGCAGGCTTTATTGTATACCTTCAACTTGTAGTAATTATAAGGCAACGGCGTTATGAAACCTGCTAACAACATAATCGGAATTATCCCCAATGTCAGCATAGCTCCTCCCGTTAACAATACATCAGTTAGATTCATTGCAATCTCCATTGATATCATAGATATAAGAGACATCTTAATCGCAACTTGGAAAGCTGACTTAAGATTCATTTGCCTACTCAATATTATTGTTTCCAGTAAAATTGAAGTCATAAGCCCATTAAAAATAGCTAACAACATAATGATAATGACTGGCGCACTTGCATTTGTGAACTGAAAATATGCTATGGTTCCAAAATCACCAATTGAGCATCCAATTAAGCACCAAAGAGTGTTATAACTTGCTCTTTTCCAAGTATGCTTACATTGCCAATTTATCTTTAAACGAGTTAATAAATTCATTATATTCCTGTGAACGCATTCCAAATTAGTTTAACGCCTATTGCTATAAAGAGTAATAAAAGTAATCTTTTAAATGTTTCTGCGACAATTCTTTTTCGAATTTCTCTTCCGATTCGCATGCCAATAAGAGCAGCTATTCCGCAGACAATGGCCAATGGAATTGTCTCTGTTATTAATATCCCTGTACTAATATATCCAACAGTTGCAGGGATAACCGCAACTAAAAATAAGAATCCAGTAGTATCAACAAATTCCTCTTTATCAGCTTTTCTTAATATTAAATACATAATAATTGGGACACCCCATATAGAGGTTAGTCCTCCAATTATACCAGAAATACTTCCCATAAAAATTTGCCAATATTTATCATTCCTAATATCAAAGGACCACGATTTTCTAAATAAATTATCCAATGCGAAAATTATTACCATACATCCAATAAGTAACTTTAATGTCTGATCACTGAGGGAAGCTGTTAAAAACGAAGTACAAGAAACACCTAAAAACATAAATAAAGCAAAAATTTTATATTTTTTAGCGATGGATCTTGGACTTTTAGCGGTAGAGAATTGTAATATATTAGCCATAATCACTGGGATAACATTCAATCCAATTGCTTGTAATGGGGAGATAAAAGTTGTCAAAATTGCCAGAGAGGTCATAGGCAATCCAATCCCTGTAATGCCTTTAACGATTCCTGATATAATAAAGATTAATATAAACAGTGAATACAAATAGATTGGCTCAAAACCAGTACCAAACATTATTTAATTTCCTTGAATAAAATATTTATACTTTTTTATAAAAATAACCCATCACTATTGATAACATTAACCATAGAACTGCTCCAGATGCTATAGTAGAAAAAATAAACTTAAATACAAGGTCAGAAGGTAAGTTATTAACCGGGCTAACCTTTATAAATAATATTATCACTATATGGGGAATTATTAACATAACGAAATTAATTATTCTCCATTTAATTTCTTTCTTATAAACAAACAATCCCAACCCAATAACAGAAAAAGATGCCGTTAGAAGCCAAAGAAATTGTCGTAACATTATATCTGCTTGCAAGGTTCCTGGTGGCTGAGGAGATATACTAATTGAAGGCAATAGACAAAAACTTAAAAAACCAAAAAAACCTATTAAAAGTATACGTTTATAATCCAAACTATAATTTATTAAAGTAAGGGTAGAGGCAAAGAAAAAGCTAAAACCCGTTGCTATTAGTATATTAGCAATAAATGAAAAAATAGTTCTCTCCAGATCATAGCCAAATATATGAGCACCTACTTCTTCATTGTGATGATGAACTTCTTCATTATGATGATGGTCTTCATGTATGTTTATCGTCTCTACAGAAGACAATGATTCATAAAATTCAGCTTGATCAATCATCGGTTGAATTAACAATAGATGAAAAAAAGTAATTAAAATACCAACAATAAAGCCAGTCACAAGACTGCTTATTAATAATTTCTGTGTCATATTTCTAGATTTAATGACAAGGAAATGTTATGGAATGCCGAACATCGTGAGCTGCATTATGAATAATCTCAGAATGAGAAAAGCCAGCCCCAAAAATTAAAACCGAACCAAACAAAATACCAATCGCTGCTGATAAGTATCTGTCTGATAAAACCAAATATTTTTGGTCTCTAGTTATGTTAATTGTACTATTCATAATTTCACCCTCCGTGTGTTTATTAACTTAATATAAAATCATCAGCTGGTATCTGGCTTATAGTTAAAATTAACTAATCACAGTTGCGGGGGCAGCTACGGAATTAAAACATTTCCTACCGTATTCCCATAATAAAATTGCATTATTACAATTTATAAAACCAATGAATTTGTTTAAACGCTATAGATTACATTCATTAAAGTCAAATTATAACTAATCTATATTATCTATAAATTTAAAACTAGTTACAATAACTTAACTCAATCAGAATTGATTAGTTTTTTTGTTTGATGTTGACTAAGAAAAATATCTCCACTCAAATCTTTCAATAAACTAGTGCCTTCCAACTTATCCATTACTGGCCCCTTTACCTCTGAAAGATGGAATTTAATATCTCCCAACATTAGCCTTTCATTAATAATATTTAGCGATTCAAGCGCGCTCATGTCGATTGCGTTCACCGCGGAACACATAAGAATAACGTGCTTAAGATCAGGCTTTTTAGCAACTTCAGAGTAAATTCTATCTTCTAAAAAACGTGTATTTGCAAAATATAGACTTTCATCAACTCGAATAGTTAAAACTTGGGGGTTTACTAAAACGTCATGTCGCAATACATTACGATAGTGTTCGGTTCCTGGAACCTGTCCTACGATTGCAATGTGCGGACATGATGACTTGTAGATACGGGTTAGAATTGAGATTAGGACACCAGCAATTACACCAAGCTCAACCCCCATTATAAGTGTCACACTCATTGTTGCTGCGACGGCTGCAAAATCAGCCTTAGAATAAATCCATGTTTTTTTTAAAATCGAAAAATCAACAAGCGCAAGCACAGCTACAATTATAGTTGCAGCAAGAGTTGCTTTGGGGAGGTAAAAAATTAATGTTGTTAAGAATAGCGATGCGACACCAAGGCCTATTGCGGTGAATGCTCCAGCTGCTGGTGTCTCGGCTCCAGCATCGTAGTTGACTATAGAGCGTGAAAAACCACCTGTAACTGGAAAGCCACTAGTGAATGCCGCACCAACATTAGCAACGCCAAGGCCAATGAGTTCTTGGTTAGGATCGATACGTTGCCGTTTTGTTGCCGCTAGAGTTCGAGCAATAGAGATCGATTCAATAAATCCAATAAGTGACATTAATATTGCTGAACCAATTAGACTAGTCCAGATATCTATAGAAAACGACGGCAAAGATATGGGTGGTAGACCTTGAGGAACTTCACCAACAACTTTGACCCCTCGTTCAGTAAAACTAAAAATCCATGCAATCAACGTTGTTATAACGATAGCTATAATTGGCCCAGCCTTAGCAAAAATATTACTGGCGCGTTGATTAATACCAAGCTTTAAAAGAAGTGGAAGAAATCCCTTGCGCACCCAGAGTAGAAAGGCTGTTGTCAGACTGCCGATCAGCAAGGTGATCCAGTTCAACTCTGTGATACTTTCTCTTAGGGATATAGTAATCTCCAATATATTATGCCCATCTGCGTTGATACCAAAGATATGTTTCATCTGGCTTGCGGCGATAATAATGCCAGAGGCCGTAATAAATCCTGTAATCACCGGGTGAGATAGAAAATTCGCTAAGAACCCTAATCGAAAAAGACCAAGTCCTAATAGAATAATTCCTGACATAAAAGCGAGGGTAATTGCAGCCGCAATGTATTCTGGCGTACCAGGAATTGCTATTTTACCAACAGCGGCGGCCGTCAAGAGCGAAACCACTGCTACTGGACCAACGGCAAGCACGCGACTGGTACCAAATATAGCATAAAGCACAATAGGAAACATTGATGCATAAAGACCCATTTCAGGGGGTAACCCTGCTAACAAGGCGTAAGCTAATGACTGAGGAATCAACATAACCGTTACAACAACAGCCGCCACAAGGTCATTAGTAAATGTGACTTGGTTATAAGTTCGTCCCCAATCAAATATAGGTAAAAATTTTGATATGCGAGACATGTTACTCATATTCTTTGTAAAAAATTAGCAGCGATTTTTGGGCCAAGTGATGCCAGATCATATCCTGCTTTTTTGGCAATATAGAGTATTTCCTCAGCCAAGAAACCCTTCTTAGCCTTATTAATTGCCCACAATGATGCTGCACGATGTCCACTTCGACAATAGATGAAAACCGGTCCACTTTCTTTATTTGTTAATGCCTCGAATGCCTGAACGTCTTCCTCTGTGATTTGTCCTGAAATTACTGGTATCTGATAAACTTTTATGCCTATACCGTTTCCAATTAGTTTTATATTGGCGAATGTTGGCTGACCTAGATCTTCGCCTTCTGGACGTGCAATAATAATTGCATTGAAGTTCCTGAAATTTTTTTTAGTGATATCATCTAAAGAAATTTGTGATCCAACAAAAGTTTGGGAATCAAGTTGTATTGTTTGCATTATAAGTCTTTCTTCGCAGATTTTTGTTATTGCTTTTACTATTAAATTAACATTTTAGAGCTTATTAATTGGAACTTTCAGAGCTGGTCGACCAGCTTCGTCTGTAGGAATTTCACCAGCGCGCATGTTTACTTGAAGTGCTGGAATAATAAGTTTTGGCATAGCCAATGAGGCATCTCTTTCGGTACGTAATTTTATAAATTTTTCTTTGCTGGTACCATAACCTACATGAATGTTGTGAGCTTTCTCGTCTCCAACTGTCGTTTCCCACCTAATATCACGTCCATTGGGGCCATAATCATGACACATGAACAGGCGCAATGCATCAGGCAAGCTCAAAATTTTTTGAATTGATACAAACAAGTCCTCCGCATTTCCACCAGGAAAATCAACCCGTGCTGATCCACCGTCTGGCATAAATAATGTGTCACCAATAAATGCTGAGTTACCAATGATATGCACCATACACGCAGGCGTATGGCCAGGAGTTGCAATAACAAATGCTTCCAGAGATCCAATTTTATAGACATCGCCATCTTCAAATAAGACATCAAATTGTGAACCATCACGCTGGAAATCTGTTCCTTCATTAAAAATTATACCCCAAGTTTCTTGAACCTCAAGGATTTTCTTGCTAATTCCAATTTTCCCTCCAAGCTTATCCTGAAGATAGGGCGCTGCAGACAGGTGATCCGCATGAACGTGGGTCTCAATTATCCATTCAAGTGTAAGGTGATTAGATGAGATGTATTCTATAATTTCATCGGCATGGTTGTAAGTAATCTGCCCAGAAGCATAGTTGATATCCAACACAGAGTCCACGACAGAGCAAGCCTTTGTGGTTGGATCCGATACCACATAACTAATCGTGTTGGTGTTAAGATCAAAGAAAGCTTTTACATCTGGTTTAATTGATAAATCGATGGGATTAATGCTCATTGAATTCTCCTTTTAAAAATCATATTGATCAGTGTGAAATTAATGACGTTAATTTTGCTGCAACCATTCCAATCAACATTGCTGGAACGAAAATAAGCGTTCCTTTAGCCACTAGAGGAAGAGATGTTAATGCTGGCCCTGGACAGAATCCTCCAAGCCCCCAACCAACACCAAATATTGCAGCGCCTGCAAGTAAGCGAAAATCAAAATCTGTCCTTGTAGGTAGATGGAATACGTCACTAAAAAATGGCGCCTTACGTTTCTGAACTATCCAGAAACCTGGCATTGCAACCAAGATTGCTCCACCCATTACGAAAGCTAGACTTGGGTCCCAACTACCGAAGAAATCTAGAAAATTTTGAACTTTTAACGGATTTACCATTCCTGACAATATTAAACCAGTCCCAAAAATTAATCCGGCTATAAGAGTGCTTAAGATACGCATCGATTAACCTCCCACAACGTGTCGAAGAACCAGAACCGTTACAAAAGCTGTTGTCATGAAAGTACCAGTAGCAACGATCGATCTTCCTGATATACGGGATATTCCACATACACCATGTCCACTTGTGCAGCCGTTACCCAACACTGATCCAAATCCAACAAATAAACCAGCAATTCCAAGAAGAATATAATTATCTGATACAACCTGAACTGGAATCTCTCCTTGAATAAGAAACCATAAAGGAGCTGAAAGAAGGAGTCCTATAATAAAGATTAAACTTTGAGGTAGTTCAATTCTATCAATAGACGGAGGTAAAATGCGTGAAATAATACCGCTGATACCTGCTATACAACCATGAGAAATCATGAGTATAACTGCAGAAAAACCTATAAGGGCTCCACCTACCAAAGATGTCAAAGGGGTGAATTGAGTTTCCATTTTTAAATTCCCTATAATATTTTTGTTCTTTATAAAACTTGTTAATATACATTTTTATGATATGATAATATAATTATATGAATATTATCATATGTAAAGAGAAACTTTAAAAAGAAAGATTTTAAATGAAAGAGATGGAAGAAAATGCGTTAAAGGCGGCAAACTTCTTAAAAGGTATAGCAAGCCAACATCGATTAGTTATTCTCTGCCAATTAGCGGAAGGTGAAAAAAGTGTGACCGAATTAATTGAAGCAACATCACTTCCACAAACTTCGATGTCACAGCATCTCTCAAAGTTGAAGGAAGAAAATATTGTTACATTTAGACGTGATCATCGTACCCTTTATTATTCAATAAATAATGAAGCAATTTTAAAAATAATGGATATTCTTTATCATGAATTTTGTTGAGTCGTTGGTATGGGAAATTAAAATGAAAACCTCTTTTATAATTAAAAATAAACTAATTATCGCAGCATTTATAGTCAGCGCGATTGGCGTTACTAGCATTGCATCGGCTAAGACGGCAATCATGGATCACAGCATTATGAACCACAACAAGACGACGCATAACACTACAACTAATTATAAAAAATCTAGTATGCCAGTTTTAGAGCCTGGTCAAAGTGCTTTCGCCGCCATAGCTGAAATTGTGGCTAAACTTGAATCTAATCCAAACACGAATTGGAATGTTGTCGACATCAAAGGTCTGCGTGAACATCTAAGAGATATGGAAGTAGTGATCATTGATGCGGTTACCATAGCCAAAGAAATTGATGGTGGAATGCAGTTTACTGTAACTGGAAGTGCTGATGTAGAACCGTCTATTCGTCGTATGACATTAGCTCACGGAGCTTCCATGAACAATGTTAACGGTTGGAAGTATAAAGCTAAGAAAGTTGATGGAGGTACTGTGGTAACAGTTTTAGTTCCGCCTCAAGATAAAGCAAAGATAAAAGCTCTTGGTTTTTTTGGCATGATTGCATCTGGATCACACCATCAGTTTCACCACTGGATGATGGCATCAGGCCAGAATGAGTATGACTGATAAATAATCAAACTTATTTTCTGCCATTCAATAATTAGATGTCTATTTTTCTCTTATGGCAAGTTATTTAGCGCTATTGAGAAGAAATAAAATAAATCAGTTTGTCTTAATAAGAATTTAAATTCATCGTTATGAGATTAATTATATAATTTGATCAAAATTAATTAATTGTTTAGGCGAGTATCTAAAATGTTTGTTTTAAGCGCTTTATATAATGCAGTATTTCAGATAAACTGTCTTGTATAAAAAGTTGATACCAAGAGAAGGGGACCGTCTATTTTGCATAAGCTCAAAAATGTTAAGTCTTTGGAGGATCTCGATCCTCAAGCTCAATCTTATTTGCCTGAAGCGTTATGGGAATTCGGATCGGTTGGAGTGGAGGATAATTTATCTCGTGACGCTAATCGTAATGCCTTCAATGATATCTGGTTGCAACCCAGGGTTTTAAATAATGTTTCTAATCGGACAATTCGCCATAGCCTTTTTAATAAAAATTATAGTGCTCCATTTGGTATTGCTCCAATGGGTGCGAGTGCGATGTTTGGATTTGAAGCTGATTTAAATTTTGCTCGGGCAGCTAAGAAAGAAAATATTCCTTTTGTTGTCAGTGGTAGTGCGTTAGTGCCGATAGAAAAAATAACTGCCGTAAATCCTGAAGTATGGTTTCAGGCATATGTTGACGCCGATCGCTGCTCGATAGGTGTATTGACAGATCGCATTTGGAATGCTGGAATAAGAAATTTAGTTATTACCGTTGATGTGCCGGTCTCGGGCAACAGAGCTGCAACTTTACGCAAAGGTTTTGAATATCCTATTCGCCCTAACTTTAACATGGCTGTTAATGCACTGACGCATCCAAGTTGGTTAATTAAAACTTTTTTCCGCACATTATTATCAACCGGTCTTCCACATATTGAAAACTATGGGCCTACACGCGGCATTCCAATTATTTCACTAGGCGCACCTCAACGTAAACATGTTCGCGATGGTCTTAATTGGGAAGATATACAATGGTTACGAGAACGGTGGAAGGGCAGGCTCATGATTAAAGGAGTGTTATCAGCCGAGGACGCAAAAATTGCGAATTCTATAGGTCTTGATGGCATTTTTGTATCAAATCATGGTGGCAGACAACTCGATACTGCAGTTGCCCCTTTGAAAGTGCTCGCTAGTATAGTAGCTGAAAAAGGTAATATGGCTGTCTTTTTTGATGGAGGTATTCGTCGTGGTACTGATGTTATTAAAGCGTTGGCGGTTGGTGCAGACTTTATTTTTGTTGGACGGCCTTTTCTTTATGCAGCTGCGCTTTACGAAGAAGAGGGAGTGACTCACGTAATTAATTTGCTTTCTGAGGAGATTGATAGGAATGTAGCTCTTCTTGGGTGTTCTAATTTAAATGAATTGGCTTCACGTATTATTTCACTGTAAATATTGGTTGCGGGGGTAGGATTTGAACCTACGACCTTCAGGTTATGAGCCTGACGAGCTACCGGACTGCTCCACCCCGCGACAATTAAGAAACCATTGATAGTAATAACTTACCCTACATGTCAAGTAATAAATTATTTAACCATGTGATTACAATTATTCTTTAACTTCAAGTCCTGTTGGAACAACAACATTCTCAGAAACAAGAGTCATTCCAGCGCCATCAGCAACTGTTTCAATCAACATACCAAAATCTTTCGCAAGATTATCTTCGGATAGCTTTTGCACCCTACCAGCATGCTGCTGAACAGCTTGACGTGTCGCTGCAGTAACAGGCATTGAAACACCCAATTCCTTTGCAGAGGTTAGACCTAAATCGAGATCTTTTAATAGCAAAGGCGCTGTAAATGTAGTAGTCCAGTCAAGATTTACAAAAGCATTCGATTTATACTTAGTAAATATTGATCCCATAACTGAATTGTTCATGAAATTTAAGAATGCGTGCCTTGGTACGCCAGCTTTTTCTGCCAATACAGTAATTTCTGCAAGGTTTTGTATTACAACTCCTAACATTACATTGTGTGCAATTTTACAAAATCTAGCTAGTTCGCCTTCGCCAACGTAAGATACTCCCTTAGGTGCTATAATTTCTAAGTAAGGTTTAACTGTATCAAAAGTTCCTTTTGGACCAGATGCTACGATACTTAATACACCAGCTTTTACAGCTTTACCGTTACCACTTACTGGACAGGCTAAGTATTCAATACCCATATCGCTTAACTTACTTCTGATAGCTTCTGACTCATCTGAGCCAACTGAAGAGCAATCTATGAGAATTTTTGGTTTCTTTGCACTATTTGAAAGAACGCCCTTACTACCGAAGTAAACATCATTCAAATCTTTACCCGTTGAAACCATGGTAAATAGAACATCAACATCATATAATTCATCTAAATTAGTTACTACAGAAGCTCCATATTCAGATAATGGATCTGCTTTAGCTTTAGTTCTATTCCAAACGTTAACATCATATCCTGCTTTTGCAAGTCTAGCAGCCATGGGATAACCCATTCTACCTGTTCCAACCCAACCAATTTTATGACTCATCTCTGTATCTCCTTTTTAATTAATTTCATTTAACCAATCGTAATTCTCTATTATATTATCAACCTCTTTCAAAAAACTAGCGGCGTAAGCGCCATCAAAAGCTCTGTGATCAAAGCTCTGTCCAATTATACCACTGCGTCTTATTGCAATAGTATCTCCATGATCTGCATCCTCTATAACAACGGGTTTTTTATTTACCCCATCAAAAGAGAGTATTGCAACTTGCGGCGGATTTATAATGGGTGCCGTTAAATATGTGCCCATACTTCCATTATTTGAAATAGTATAGGTTCCACCATTATATTCTTCTTGTTTTAGATTGCCGCTTTGTGCTCTATTAACTAAATCATTTAAGGAATCGTTTAATTCAATTATATTCATTTTTTGGGCATCTTTAATAACAGGAACCAAAAGACCTTTATAATTTAAATCAATGGCAATACCCAAGTTTACAATCTCCGATAACAACAGCTGTTTACCATCAAAATAGGAGTTCACTCGGGGATAGGATTTAATCGCAATACAAACAGCTCTTGCAACAAAAGATAAGTAAGAAATTTTAAAATCTTTGTTATCTTTATTTTTCTCTTTTAAATGTTTTCTTGCACGATCTACATTGCTAAATATCACCTCAACGGCTTGAAAAGCTTGCGGTATATTTGGCCAGCTGTTTGACAACCTTTCTGCAGTAGTTCTTCTTATCCTATTTAGAGGATCGATCTCTGTATATATAGATCTATCTGCTTTAATAGTATTTTGATTTATAGGTTGATTTTTGGATTCCTGAGGTGCTCTAGATTGAAATTCTTCAACCTGAATCTTTGCTATTTTTTTTATACCAGTAGTTTTAAAATATTCGATGACTTCTGAAATATTAATATCGTTATTTGATAAAATTCTTTTTGCTAGAGGCGTAAATCTAAAACCGCTTTCGATATCAATTTTTATATATTTTTCTAGCGGCGTTAATACTTCACAAAATGGCTCAAACCAAGGAGGAGGATCTAAAGAGAAAACTCCATCAGATTCTATGTTTAATTGCGTGGGTGCGTCCTCTTTATTAACGCTTGTATTCTCTATACTTCCCGTATCTTCAATTTTTTCTTCTAAAACTTCATCTGCTGTTTCTTTTTTAGCATCAATGTTTTTGATAATCGTATCTTCATCTTCATTATCCGTTAACAAAACAGCAAGGACAGTGCCTACGGCAACAGTCTCTCCTTCGTTAACCGTAATTTTTAATAGCTTACCTTCGTTTGTTGCCTCAATTTCCATTGAGGTTTTATCGGTTTCTATCTCAAACAAGACCTCGCCAAGAACAACAGATTCCCCTGCCTTCTTATGCCATTTGGATAGCACACCTTCAGCAACTGTTTCACCTAATTGTGGCATTATAATATCCATAAGGGATACCTCACTTCAATACTTGTTTAACTTTGCTGTATATTCTATCAACTGACGGAATGGTTATATCTTCTAAATTATCTGCGGCTGGAAGAGGCATGTGTGGAGTTGTTATTCTTACGATAGGACCATCCAAACTCCAAAATAATTCATCGGCAACTATCGATGCAATTTCAGCTCCCCATCCACATAATCTTGGATTTTCTTCAACGGTGAATAATCTTCCAGTCTTCTTCACGGAAGCATTAATTGTTTGCATATCAAGAGGAACAAGAGACCTTACATCAACAACTTCTACATCAATACCCGTATCTTTCATAAGTTTGTCTGCTGCTGCAATGGATCTTGGGACCATCATAGCCAATGCTAGTATAGTAGCATCCTTACCTTTGCGAACAACTTTCGCAGTACCTATAGTATCAATATATTCACCATCTGGAACTTCGCCCTTTGTTGCGTAAAGTGACTTGTGTTCAAAGAATAGAACAGGATCATTATCTCTTATTGAAGCTGCCAAAAGACCTTTAACATCAGCAGGTGTAGACGGAGCAACAACTTTAATTCCAGGTATAGCCATCGCCCAATTTTCTACTGACTGTGAATGCTGAGCTCCAAATCTTGACCCCCCACCATTACCAGTTCGAATAACAAGTGGACACTTTAATTGTCCATTCGACATATAATGAGATTTAGACATTTCGTTAGCTACAAAATCCCAACATACAGCTAAAAAATCTGAAAACATTATTTCAACGATTGGTCTCATACCAGTCATTGCAGCACCCATTGCAGCACCCATCATTGCCTGTTCTGATATGGGGGTATCAATAACTCTTTTGGGACCAAATTTATCCAGCAAACCAACTGTGGCTTTAAATACACCACCAGCACCAGCTACATCTTCTCCTATAAAGGCAACAGTCTCATCTCTATACATTTCTTGTGCGATTGCTGCTGCAACGGCTTCTCTATAAGTTAATTGCGCCATGCCCATCCTCCATCTGAATATACATTCTCCGTTAATATACTTTCTGGCGGCATTGGTGATGCTTTAGCAAATTCTGTTGCTTCATCAACCTCTTTAATTATATCACTTTCAATTTTCTTAACTTTAGAAGCATCAATTAAAAATTCGGCTAGTCTTTCTTTGTATCTCTTAATTGGATCATTGTTTTCTTTCCAATATTCTAGCTCTCCCTTAGGTCGATAAGAACCTGGATCAGCTCTACTATGACCAGAATGTCTATATGTCTTGCATTCTATTAAAGACGGACCATTGCCTTCTCTAGCTTTTTTATATGCATCTTGGGCTGTTCTATAGACTATATCCGCATCATTACCGTCTATAAGTATGCTTTCTAATCCATATGCAGACGCTCTATCCGCTGCAGGATTTTTAACAGCAGTTATTGATTCAATTGGCGTATATTCCATATAATTATTATTTTCACAAACAAAAACAACTGGTAATTTAAAGACTACAGCATAGTTTAAGGCCTCATGAAAAGCACCAATATTTGTTGTTCCGTCTCCAAAGAATACCGTTGTTACATCGTCTTGGCCAAGATACTGAGCTCTCCAAGCAGACCCAACTGCCATTGGAAGATGCGCTCCAATTATAGCATAAGATCCCATAACCCCATTATCAACATCGGTTAAATGCATCGATCCGCCTTTTCCTCTCATTAGACCACAATCTCTTTGCATTAATTCTCCAATAACACCTCTTACTGATGCTCCTCTTGCTAATGTATGTGCATGTCCTCTGTAGGTACAAAAACTTTTATCATCTTTTTGCATTGCTACGCCAAAACCTGCGGCAATTGCTTCTTGCCCTAGAGATAAGTGACTAGTACCTTTTACTAAATTTTGTAGAAATAAATCATAGGCACGCTGTTCAGAAACTCTTATAAGATACTGACTGCGATATAATTCTAACCTAATTTCTTCGGCAATATCGTCATTAACCAAAGCGGTATTTTTATCCGACATATTAATTTTCCGATTAATAATAAAGTTTAATATCGATTGGCGATTGGTAATGTTTCTGCAGGGAATAATGATATCACCTTACATCCCTTATCAGTTACAACAACTTCCTCTTCAATCCTTGCGGCTGAAAAACCATCCTTTGCTGGACAATAAGTTTCTAGAGCAAACACCATGCCTGTTTTTATTTCCATTGGATTCTCTAATGAAACTAGACGTGATATTATAGGTCTTTCATGCAAAGCTAAACCTAGCCCATG
>Ga0115001_10001938_pt1 | contig 15940 bp, 10 predicted proteins | sample ArcticOcean_MG_C_12_FD_89869 | JGI IMG/M metagenome (GOLD analysis project Ga0115001, IMG submission 89869) | Marine microbial communities from western Arctic Ocean - ArcticOcean_MG_CB8_130 | ecosystem: Environmental > Aquatic > Marine > Oceanic | place: Arctic Ocean: Canada Basin | collected... | reverse complement strand
GGCGCAAAAGTGTGCTGGCTCGTTTCGATTTAAGTATAGGGGGCGTATTTTATAAACCACGTTACTCTCTGTTTTCCGAATTAATTACAACTCTCTCTCTCTCGGTTTTAATGTCTAAAGAGAGAACTTCGTTCGTTCGTGTCTCTGAGTGTGATTTGATTATAGGTCTCTCTCTCGTGTGTGTGTGTGTGTGTGTGTGTGTGTGTGTGTGTTTGTTACGTCGAGAGCGCGGCGGCTAAGCCGCTGGCGTATCGAGCGCCCTTTTTTAGGCGTATGGAAGATATGTCCTCGAAATCGAACGATGGTTGTTGCGAGCAATCGAGGATAGCTTCGCTTTGTAAGATGAGGACGTTGTAGAAGCATCGAGCGGCGGCTTGGCGAGTGAGAGCGTTGGATTCGCATAGATCGGAGAGGTCGATTTGTTTTTCGCTCGCACGTCTCTGTTCTTCTTCTTCTTCTTCTTCGGCGTCGTCGTCGTCTTGGCTCCAGATCGTGTTGCTCGAGAGAAACACGAGCAAGTTTTTCGCAGCTCTCGGTATGCGCGCGTAGTGATCGCGTCCGGATGCGTCGAGGTACCCAGCCGCTTCTTCTTCCGTTTCTTTCAAGGTCGCCTGACTTCGATCGTTGACGTCGTAAGATTTTTCGCGCGAAAACGAACGCATTTCTCTATCCTCTGGGATAGCATCGTCGTGCAAGTTACCTTGCTGCTGCTGTTCGTTCATGAATTCGAGCTCTTTTCCTTCTAATGCGTCCGCTAGCGAAGACGGCGTTCGAACGACACTGCCGCCTCGAGTTCCGCGTAAAGAAACTCCACCGGAAGAAGGTGTTCGTACAACGGCCGCTCTTTTCGCGGCTCTTTGCCCGGCGTCCAATTTGAAAAACTGATCTTCCTCTTCATCATCCCAAGCAGGTGGCATCGCATACGCGTTATCTTCGTCTTCTGTGGTGTAATCACCATCCGGACGTTTCGTTTCGCCGAATTTCGGTGCGGGAACTAAAGTCGCGTCTCCGGCGATCGGTCCAAAGTTCACCTTTGACTTATAGTCCGGGTACAAAGCTGCTTCAAACTTTGACCATCGGTCTCCTTTTCGTAAGAATGATTCTCGCCCAGTTTGAAACGCCGTCGCTCGAAAGTGTGCGGCTAACGCTTTCTCGTCGTTCATTAAATGGATATCCATCTCGTCGAACGGAATTTCCTTCTTCGGACGCTCGCAAACTAGGTCGTTGCAATTTTTCAACCATCTCTTATACTCGTCGTTATCAACGCGATTAACGGCGTCAAAAATGATAGTTCGTTGATTTGCAAGTCGAGCAACTTTTGGGCGTTGTTGCTTAGGACGTCTCGGTGCGTTCGCCGCGCGTAATTCGTAAAGCAAGCGCTCTTCGTGAGTCTCTTGCTCCTTTTGCGACTGAAAAGCAGGGTCTAGAAAAGCGTTCTCTTCTTCGGAGTCGCCCATTGGCATCGGCGCGAGACCGATTTGTTCGTCTTCATCTGATTCTCCATCAGGAATTGGCGCCAATGCCGTCATGTTCGCATCTTCGTCATCTTCATCGTCCATGCCAAACCTGCGTTGGCGCTTGCGTTCAATAGCTTCTTCGTCTCCGGAAACTTCATCATCGTCGACGTTGCCTCCAAAGCCATGACGGTACATCATATCGTCGTTATCGAGTAAAAGCTTTGCTTTCCTGGAATTTTCTTGTTGCATGCGCTTCGCTGATTTTTGTTTCGAAGACGCGTTCATTTCAGAGTCGCTTTCGCCTCCTCCTCCTCCTCGTCCCGAACTCGCGTTTCGCGCCCAGTTCAGAACTTCCTCATCTTTGAGGTAAAACCCACCCGCAGAAATCGCCCTAGACCCACTCGGTGCGGCATTAAACTCACTCATCGAATCATCTCCCCCAAACGCACCAACATCGCCTCGATCAGCCTTGAGCAAGTTCAAATCGAACTCTAACAAATCCTGTTCGTTCAACGCGTTCGCGCCTTTTCGCTTCTTCTTCTTTGGCGATTTCAAACCACCAACATCATCGCCAGCTTCTAAATCTCCATCTTCCAACAACAACGCGACATCTGCTCGCTTCTTCTTCGCGTGCCTGGACTGTATTTGCACTAACCTCTGCACGACGTCTCTACAATCGTCGTGTAAGAACAAAATTTTCCTGTTATATAAAGTTACCACTCCTTTCAATAGTATCGCGGCTAAACGTAACGCGAGCGGCGACGGCGGTTTCATGATCGTCCTGCACGCATCGGAGACGCTCATGTCTCTCGCTTTTGCTCTAGTTAATCGTTTCGCACGCTCTGGATGATGCGCGAGTATCTGCGTAATCATTAAAACGTGTACGTGTAATAAAAGTAAGCATAAAAGTTCAAAAACACGAACGACGCGAGCGTGAAAAAAACAAAAACTTTTCAAACCCGTTATTGATCGAACGCGAACGCATAAACGCTGAAAAGACGACTAAATCGAAACCGAAAACATGCACGCGACGCGATTTTACTCTAACGGCGTACCCATACTTGCCCTAGAGACCCTTTCGGTGAGAGTAAATCGACTGAGTAGAACATATATTTTTTACGCTTATTATTTTGAGGACGGGCGTGAAAATATGAACGAGAAAACAAAGGAATGTGAGTTAGTAGTCGTTTTTGAAAAAAAAGAGTGATTTCGCTTAAGAAATAGAACATCTCAGACGTGTCAGAGAGAGGTGTGCCTTTTGCCCTTTTCAAAAATAAAAGCAAAAAGTCCGTGCTGGGCAATATAAAACAATCATTGTTTATAAAGAAGAAATGGCTTCTTCGAGTATATACGCGTTGCAAGAGAAATTAAGACAAGATTCTGGGAGTTTCCAGCAATTACAACACGGTAAATTATTATGATTAAGTAGAGTAGTTTTGTGATCATTCTCCCTTTTTTGTTTTTGTTCGTTGAGGAAGAGATTGCGAAAGTAGAACGCTGACACGATGACTATTTTTTATTATGAAAACAAAACACAGAACTTCAAGCGAATATTGAGGCGAGGAAGAGTTGTACGCAACAGGCGGCTGAGAATGAGATGGTATTAGAGGTATGCATGTTTGTGTTTGTGTATGTGTGTGTGTGTGCGTGTGTGTGTGTGTGTGTGTTTAATTTTTTTTTGATTGTTTTGATGATGATGATGTTGATGAAGTTGTTTGTTTATAAAAGAGATCGGAAGAAAGAATAAACTGACATTTTCGTATACATACAATTAATAGGAGCTCAAATCATTAGAAGAAGGAGCGAACGTGTATAAATTGATCGGTCCAATGTTAGCGAAACAAGATGTCTTAGAAGCGACGACGAATGTAACGAAACGGTTAGAGTATATCAACGCCGAAAGGTACGCGCGTATTTTTGTTGACTTTCAATCATATATTCACAAATGTGTATTACATAGGACACGGTTAGAAAAAGCTGCTGATGTGATCGAGAAGAAATTTGATACGACGCAAAAAGATATTCAGATATTGCAACAGAGAATACAATCGCTATCGACTGCTGCGGCTGGGCAATTGGAAGCCGCTTAAACGTTTGATTTTGATATATACACGACTTGAGAAAAATCGAGAATAGAAAGAAAGAGAGAGAGAGAGAGAGAGAGAGAAATAGTTAAACACGTAGCTTTTTTATTCGTTGTGTTCATTTTTAGCACAAATGATCGCGATCTATACTATATTACATTATACATGGTATGTCTAATTGCTATTATTTCACTACGATTATCGAGCACCGGCGCCGCGATGTTGAGTGCCCGACCTAATGTTTCTAAACGTCTCTCGACTTCGCATTGCGCGATCGCTTAAAGTGCGCTGAGGTCGTACCATTTGAGGATTTGGCCATGCACACGATTGACCTTCTTCTTCAGAACCTCGCAAATGATCAACTTTATTACGCATCACTTTTCTTTGCGTTTCTGCGATGTAACTTTCGACGTTATCTTTCTTAAATGCTTCGAAAGCGTCCAGGTTGACGCCCTTGACACGCTTCACGAAAACCTCATCCTTTTCGGCTAAAAGTTTCATTGGAAATGGATCGGGAGCGGCGTTATGTTCTTCCATAAACCTATGTCTGGGTTTAATTCGCGAATCGAGCGCTAAGGACCAATACGCTGGGAAAGAGATCGCCGTTTGCTTAGTGCCCCCGAGCTCTTCGATCAAATATTCATACTTTGGTCGCAAGTTATCATCGAGAGATAGCGAAAAAAACGTGTTCAATCGAGAAATCGTCTTTGCAACTTCGTCTTCGTTCATTTTGCACTCTTTCGAGAGGAAATCGACGTGTTCTTTAATCCCTTCAAACGAATATTGCAACGTCTGAGGATGACGAAGAATCAACTTTGCGACGTTGTCGTGAGAAATACCCAAGCCTTTCAAGAATTCTACCCTCGGCGCAATTTGATCTTCCACTGAGAACGTCAGCACGGCTGGATTTCTCGTGATTACTTTCGCCAAATCTTCCGATGCAATCCCTAATTCATGTCTAAGATAATCAACTCTTGGTTTAAGAGAGTTTTGTATGGATAAGTGCAAAATCGACGGTTGCTTAGAAAGCACTGAGGCTAACGCTTGCGAGTCTAAACCTAAATGTGTCAAATAGCGACACCTTGGAATTGAATGCCTGTTCCGTTGAAGTAAGATCTGTGGATCTTTACTCACAATTTTTACCAAACTCGTCCCTTCTAAACCTAACTCGGACTTTAAATAATCCACTCTAGTGATGATCTTCGAAACTGGTTTAGAGAACAGTTGATCTTCGCTTTGTAATAAAAGCTTCTCTAAATCCTTCTCTTTGAACCCTAAGGAGACCATGTACGTCAGCATTGGTCTATGTTTTAGATCCAAAGATAGGTTTTTTCGCATTTTCTCAAACGCTTTATCCGGCATTTGTTCGTACTCTTGATACTCCATTGAATAATAATCTACAAACGCTTGGTATTCGGACTTCTTAGTCGTCGTCGTAGTAGTAGTAGTTGTACTCATCGCACTCGTTTTCGTTTTCGTCGTCTTATTTTCGTTAATCTCTTTCGCTTGTTTAATCGCCATCGATATCGGTTTCAATTGCTTCGTCGTCGCCTTCGCCTTTGTCTTTTTTCTCATCATCCCTTGTACGACCATTGGCGCGAACAAATTGGCTAAATCTTCCTCTCCCACTGTCTCAATCATAGACCGTGCACCGAACTCACTCGTTCTCGCAAAATCACCGAAATTTATTCCCTGCTGTCGTTTTTCGACCGCACCTTTCGTCTGCATCTTCGCTTCGATCGTTTGAAATTCATCATCTTTCGTTTTTAGCGGCGCTCCCGATTTCGTCGGCCTCGACTGACTGGATGAATTTTTCGCTTTCGCTTTCACGGATTCTGATTGCGCGGGCGCTGGCGTTATCGCGCATCGCACCCGCGCTACTGAATTCATAGGAGCAGTTTATTTATTTATCCCGTTCTTTAGCGCGAATTGCGTTCGTTCCTTCGCCTCGTTCGATTGCTTTATTTATATATACACAAGTGCGTCTTTAGTTTATGAAGGAATTCTCAGTTTTGGAAAACGTGCGTCATCATCCGTCGTCAGCTTTTACGACGAAGAGGGGTCAGAAAAATACATACACGCATACGTAATAAATAGGCAGAGACAGAGATCATCCGTCGGTCTCGATAGTAGTATTGCGCGGTGTTACTGTTCATTCTTTGAGAGAGAGAGGGAGAGTGTATACATATATATAGTATAGTGTAGTATTATCGTCGTCGTCGTCTTCAATCCAAGCCGTCAAAACTTCAGGTTTTTAGGGAGAGGAAAAAGAGAGAGAGAGAGTTTATACGATGATGATGATGAACTCAGCACGAGTCGCTACTGGAAATAATAAACCGAGTCATGATTTCGGATTAAGCAGACGTGGACGAGTGATGATCGCACTTCGAGACAGTGGTTTGTTAATAAAAAGTCGAGTGATGATGACGACGAGCGCCGTGATGAGCTATAGAGCGTTTGATGAAGAACAAGAACGACGACGACGAGTTTGTAGTAGTAGTAGTACTCATCATCACTCGTTTGATAATAGTAATAATAATAACAAGAGAATGATAATAACAGGGAGAAGAGGATCGCAAAGTAGTAATAAGCCGATGAATGCGATTCATGACGCGGTGAACGACGCGAAGAAAGAGACGGATTTGAGGAAGAGTTTACACGAACTCGGGAAAAAACAGCAACAGCAACAACAACAACAGCTAAAACAACAACCGAAAGATGAACAACGAAGGAGTTTGGAGCATTTGTTGGAGTGTGTCGATGCCGATGATTCTCTTTCGTTTTTTGATGACGATGCTGATGATGAGAGTACTAGGAGTAGTAATAGTAGAAAAGAAGAAGAAGAAGAAGGAGAAGAAGAAGAAGAAAATGGTGATGACATTACTTTTAATAACGTGTTATCGTCATCAACATCGTCATCATCGACAACAATAAGAACAACCGATGTAAAAACGTGGAATCAAGCAGCAGCGGCGGCGGCGGCGGCGTATAAAGGTATTCCGGGCTTTATGCAACGTCAAGTTATTTATTGCGGCACGGATGGTGGCTTCGTCGTTGGACACGAAAAGCCGCGCAAACATGTTTGCGACTGTCGTTGTCCAAACTGTAACTTTTTAAGGAAACGAATGATTGAGGGGAGTGGCGCGAGAGAGGGAGAAATCATAGTCAAAGTTCTGGAAGAAGAAGGCGTGTTAGAAATGGTCGGCAGTGACCCAGAGGCGGTTTTGAATCCAGAAACTACAATCGCGAACGAGATGAAACGTAGAGAACGCATTTCGATATCAAACAAAGGAAACGTGCCATGGAATAAAGGACGCAAACATTCTGAGGAGACTATTCAGAAAATTCGCGAAAAAACGATGGAAAGAATGCAAGCGCCAGAAGTACGCGATAAAATTCGAAAAGCCGCTTTGCTCAACGCTCATAACGTGACTCCTCAAACGAAGTGGCGCATTTCTCTCTCCGTTCGTGATGCCATGAAAAAGAAAAAGATTTCGAACATAGTAAAACAGGGCATTCGCACTCAACCGAATAAATCAAAAGTAGGTTTAGCTTCGTTTGGATGTTTCGCGAAAAGATCTTCGTCTGTAGGTTGCGTATATTTTGGCATCACTGATGAACGAGAACGAATTCGTAACGAACTTAAAAAGAAAAGACAAGAGAGATTGGAAAGAAAAGAGGAAAAAATGAAAGCCACGAAGGAGCGTCAGAACGAGGCGAAACTTTTGAGACAAGAACAAGACGAGAAAAATGGAAACAAGATGAAAAGAAAGTACCTTAACCAAAAAGAGAGAACTCCAGAGCATAACGCGAAAATAGCTCAAGCGATTAAGAAATTATGGGAAGATCCTGTATATGCGAACAAGTTAAAATCAGTCGAACGTGGCACCAGAGAAAACGCCATGTTTGGAGTCCCGCAAACTGACTCGCAGGTGCGTCGGGAAAGAGCCGAGAGAAATAGGAAGAAAAAACTTTCACACCTATCACAACTTTTAACCGAAATCGATAATAAAAAAATTCAAAGTGAAGAGTTATTGAGTCAAATGGAAATCGCGCACGACGTTGCGAAAGTCGCAGTATATAGCTTTGAGCAAAAGCTCGCAAACGGTTCCAAAGTTGCCGATTTTGACTTCGATCGCGAAGCGTACGAAAAAGCAACTTTGGCGAAGAGAAAGACTAAGGACATGATCTCCGCTTTATGCGCTTCGATTAGCGCCTTGGACGCGAAGTTTTCCGAAATCGAGGAAGATTTTCAGAAAATAAAAACCAAAGAAGTTCCCCTCCGCATTCCAAAAGAAGCTAAACGACGCCAAAGCAAGACGTCGGAAAAGTTAAAGTTAGCGCTCGAGAAGCACAAGAACAAAATAGGCCTGGATGACGACGACGATGCTAATTTAGAAGAGGTATAGAAGTATATTTAGTTGACATGTGCATATATGCAATATGTATATACACGTATATAGAGAGAGAGAGAGCGAAAGAAGCGTTGTATGAGAGATTTTAATCTCATCAAACGCGGCAGATAGCTTTTTTGAACGCGCGCAGTAAAAGAAACACATGCACACACCCCGTTCCCAAAACCACTTTCGAGATCAGAAATCACTAAATGGACCCTTCGTCGCTTCTGAATCGTTCAATCGCGCTCGGCTAACGCACACAAAACATTCGCAATAAATCTCGCGCCAGAGACGCTCGCACTCAGTCCTCTCGAGCTCGTTCTTTTGAATCGTTGCAGATACGCACTCTCCAGAGCGCGCGTTTGCTTTCATTTTTACACTAATTTCACGGAGCATAAAATTTCGTAGAACAGGGGAGAAAAACACGAGATCAGCAGCACAAATAAAAGCGCACTTTGCCGTACTGAAATAAATAAACACACACCGGCGCGCTAATCACGATTAAGAACAAACTCGCGCTCGTTCACTGCATATCGCTACTACCGTCCGTGTGTGTGTGCGTGCGTGCGTGTTCGAGAAGAACATCTGCGAGCGTAAAAACATACCCCTGCGTGATTACGTTTTCTGTGCAAGACGAATCACGTTCGGGGGTTTTCTCATTTGAGTCCGTGGACCGAAAAACAGAGAAATCATCATGTCGAAACGACCGCGCTCGGATATCACGCAAGCGTACGCATTTATCGTTTTAACGTGGAACAAAGACCGCGCCAGGGCTTGTTTCGATCGCTTTTTTTATTTTCTTCGCGCGCTCGAGTGCGATTCGAGAGCTTTCGCGGATACGTTCGAACAAAAAGCTCTTCCTCTTTTTGTTCAAAGATCAGGGAAAGCAGTTTTTCCTCACACACATGATATGAAATTCTTTGTTGTTTGTTGTTTGTTGTGTGTTTTTGCTCTCAAACGGGCGTGGATTTCAGATTTATTTACGCGTACTCACACATCGCGCGTGCTCTTACTTACGTCATGAATGATAACAGTGGGCAACAACAGCAGCAGCAGCAGCAACAGCACTATCAACAGAATAATAACCAGCATGCGGTAGGGGACGACGCGGCGAGGAAACAAGACGCTTTGAGTTATTTGAGACACTTGAAAGATCGCTTGAAAGATCGCAAGGCTACGTATGATGAATTTCTGGAGATTATGAAAGAGTTTAAATCACAGAGGATCGATACGGAAGGCGTCATTAAACGAGTGAAGAAGATTTTCAAGGGCCACAGGGATTTAATCTTGGGATTTAATCAGTTTTTACCGCGCGGGCACGAGATTCGCGTGGAAGATATCGATCGCGAAGAACAAGAGGAAAAGGCGAGGCAGGCGGCTGGGCAAAAACCGCAAGTTGAGTTCGTGCACGCTATTTCGTACGTGAATAAGATCAAGACGAGGTTTGCGAGCGATGAACGAGTGTATAAGACGTTTTTGGAGATTTTGAACATGTATCGAAAGAATTTGAAATCGATTTCGCAAGTTTACGAAGAAGTTGCGCAATTGTTCAAGTCGCATAACGATTTGCTCGAGCAATTTACGTATTTCTTACCAGATTCTACGCAACAAGCTGGTGGCAAAGGTGCTAAAAGTGGTGGTAGGGGCGCTAAAGGGATCCGTTCGCAACCCGTCATCCCGGGCGGGCAAAACCGAAGAAAGCAAAAGGGTGAAATTCATAATCAAGCGCATGAAGACGAAATGACCGAAGAACGCAAAGCCGCGATTCTGCTTTCTAAAGAACTCTCATTCTTCGATAAAGTCAAAGCGCGTTTACGCTCGAGAGATTTGTACACCGATTTTTTTAAGTTGATTGCGATGTTCAACGCGGATTTAATTTCCAAAATGGAACTGCAAGGTTTGGTTATGGACATAATCGGTCGATTCCCTGAACTGGTTACTGGATGGAACGAGTTTGTTGCTAGATGTGAAGCAATGGACTTCGAATCCCATGATACGCCAGCGGCAAAGAAAGCAGCCGGTATGAAACTGACGACGAAAGAGATCCAAAAGATGAAAGTCTCAGCCGCGCGCGAGAAGTTCCTTTCGAAACCGATTTCTGAACTCGATTTGTCGGCATGCGAACGATGTGGACCTTCTTATCGTTTGTTACCGAAAAATTTTCCAGCAATGCACGCTTCTACGCGCACGCCCTTGTGCAAGGAAGTCTTGAACGATAACTGGGTCGCCGTCACTTCTGGCACTGAGGATTATTCGTTCAAGGCTATGCGTAAGAACCAGTACGAAGAAGCGTTGTTTCGATGCGAAGATGATCGAATGGAAATCGATATGGTTCTCGAAACGAACAAGTCCGCAATTGAAGCGTTGGAAATTGTTCACAAAGAGATTGCCGAATTGTACAAAGAAGGAGGAGCGGCTGCCGTTGCCGCGGCTGTCAACGGCGAGAATAAAGAAGAGAACAAAGATAGCACCGCCGCTCACGCTGTAAAGTCGAAAGATGAAAGGAACAGCGAACGATTAGCTCATAATCTTTCGGAAACGACGCTATCGCAAGTTGTCTTGCGCGCGGTGGAACGCATCTACGGCGAACGCGGTCGCGAGATGCGCTTCTTGACGATGAACGCGCCATGGGCAACGATACCGGTAGTTGTCAGACGCTTGAAGCAAAAATCCGAGGAGTGGCAAATTTTGAAGGAAGAAATGCTTCCGACTTGGAACGAAGTTTGTGCAAAGAATTACAACAAATCGCTCGATCATCGTTCGTTCTACTTCAAGCAAGCGGATAAGAAGAATTTATCTACAAAAGGCATGACGCAGGAAATCAAGGAAGTTTCGGACAAGAAGAAAACGGATGACGCCGCAATCGGCGCGCGCGTTTCGAAACCACCCGGTGAATCGCCTGATTTAACCTTTGAGTACAACGATCGCAGTGTTCATGACGACGTATACGCTGTTGCCCGCTTTTCTGCGCGCGAGATGATGTCTGGCGAGCCTGCAAATAAAGTCATGGCGTTTTACCGAGACTTTCTCGAGCCGTTCTTTGAAGTACATCGCGAGCATGAGGATGATTTCAAGGACATGTCGGCCGATATTTGCGCGAAAGCAATTAAAGCCGCAGAAGCAGAAGAAGATTCACCAAGTAAAAAGAAAGGAAAGAAAGGCTCGAGTAAAGATGCTACAAAGTCGAAAGATGAAGATGACGCGCAAGACGAAGACGCTGATATGGAAAAAGAACCGGAAAATGACGTTGAAACCATGGACGTTGAAAATGGTGAAGAAGATCCAGACGATGAAGGTGTAGCGAGCATGAAAAAACGCGCAACAACACCGAAAGCGTCATCGATTAAAGAAGTCACCGCGGCAGAGTTGTTAGAAAAAGAACTCGGCTTGATTGATGCCAACGGCGAAGATGCGACGAAGGAGACGAATGATAGCGATGAAAAAGAAGATTCTTCCGATGACGATGACGATCAAGACGCGCGATATAAATCGTGCAAACCTGTATCTGGACTAGTTGACTTTAGCTCAAACATAAAAACGAGATACGTCGATTTACCAGGGAAAGTTTTCTATGGCGATGAAGGCTATTACCATCTCTTTCGTTTACATCAGCATCTTTACGAGCGTCTCGCGACAGCTCGCGTTTCGGCTACTGCAATGGCGAAAAAGAGTAAAGGTAAGAAGGCTGATGACGTCCATAAAGAGTTTTTAAAATTGTTGTTCACTCTTTTGAACGGTTCTACTGACCAATCACAGTTTGAAGATGATTGTCGTTTGGTTTTAGGGCAAAACTCGTACATGCTTTTTACGTTGGATAAACTTATTTATAAGATTATCAAGCAAGCGCAAGCGTTGTTGGCCGAAGACATAGACGTGAAGCTTCTTCATCTCTCTAAGTACGAAGCGACGCGCGATGGGCCGTTCCACGAAGGCGTTTACCACGCGAACGCGTGCGTATTGCTTGGTGATGAAACTGCGTTTCGAATCGGTAGTGAAGGCAACGGCAAAGTGCTTAAAATTCAACTCTGCGAACCATCTCTCGATAAGGTTGATATTCGCGCAGGGGCTATGGATGGTCACTTTGCGACGCACTTGGAAGGGTTCCTGCACATTGCTGCGCATGAAGACTCTACGATCGTGGAAACTGGTGATAAAGAGACTGACAACAAAGAACGCGCTCCGGTATTTTTGCGCAGAGCAAAGAAAAGTGCCGGTTTCGTAGTCGCTGGATCGAATGGCGATGCTGACTCTCAATTAAGTTTTGAAAGTGCGATGACAAATACGTCCGTGAAAAACGCTCTAGAGTGCAAAATTTCGTGTTCAACGTCCAAGGTTTCGTACGTTTTAGATACCGAAGATGTTTTCTTCCGCTCTCGAGTACCACCTGGAGCTTCTACAAAATCTGCAGCACCGCCGGCTAAGAAGGCGAAAAAGGGCGCAAAAGAAAAACCCGTTGCCGTCACTCAATCCGTTATGATGCCACCGTCGCGAAAAGAAAAGCGATTAGCTAAGAAAGACCAATCAAAGGCGCAGATTGAAAAATTCCGAGCATGGGTCGAGAAAAAAACAGCCGAAGCTTCGGCTGATGAACTTATGGAAACAACAATCCCTCAAGATGAAGATGACGACGGTGAAGAAGCTGCGTAAATAAAATTAACAACAATTTACATAGAAACGAGAGAAAGAGAGAGAGAGAAGCCACACGTGTGAGATAGAGGGAGAAAAAGGAGAGTATAAAATTTAATATCAAAAGTTTACTATTAATTGAGTAGTACCACTGTACACATATATATTTTACACTTAGACTACGCCTAATATCAAATCATTTCTTAATCCGCAATTAGCGGGAAGTTTGAGGAGAGAGATTTTGCCTTTGTACTCTTTTTCAATCATTCTTTGAGCTCGGTCGATTTCGATCGCTTCTTTCGCTTTCGTCGGTAGCTTTGAAAATATCGTCTCTTTATCGTAAGCCGATGTATGACTGTCTCCTGACCAGTCTGCTAATTTGGCAACATCCATGAATGTTTTTTCATCGCATACGCTTCGCATTAACTGCGAACGCGGATGGACAATCTCTACTTCCCTGTCGCTATCATCTCCTACGCTTATATCTATTAACTTACCTCGCATCTTCAGGACTGATGAATGACCTCCGTTTTGCTTTTTTCCTACACAACACGGCACGCAAACGAAATCTTTTTGTTTCTCGCAAACTTTCGACAAGACCATGTCAGTCGCGTTCCCGCAAACGTGCAACGCTAACGCGACATCAAACTCTTCGTCGAATTTTTCGATCAAATTACATTCCGCCCTAACGTTCTTCACTCCGGCTTTCGCGATTCGTTCGTTTAACATCTCAATCGACCTCGCGTTCAAATCGACTCCAACGAAATCATGTTTCGGAAACAAATACGCTAACGCTACTGTTAAGTTCCCGCTTCCGCACCCGAAATCTACCACGACCTTACGTTCTTCTTTCTCTTCGTCGAACTCGCCGTTTTCGCTTCGTCTGCGCAAGATCCCGCTCGAGACCAACAATCTGTACACGCATTCAATCTGTTTCCGTTTAAATCCCCCCCTCGTTGCCGCTGTTTTCTTCATCGTTCCTATTTCCGTCGCCGGATCGACCGCGCGCGGTACCCTGTCCCATCTCATACCATCATCATCATCAAACTCAATAAAACGAACCGAATCATCGCAGTTCCTGAAAAACTCTCCCAAAACCTGCGAAACTCGCTCTCGCGCCTGCTCCTTGCTCCTTCGTTTATTCCTCTTCCTGTGCCGTTTCCTCGCCTCTTCATCATCATCATAATCATCATCGTTCGTCCTGGCCTTCAATAATGTTTGCATTTTCTTCAACGACTTCCTCGCCTGACGCGAAGAAGAGGCTGAAGATCGAGAAAAAAAAGAACGAGCTGCACGAGCGCAGCAAAAGGCTCTCGGTGACGCATATGATGACGATGATTTCATGATCGCCCCGTATTGTTCCATACTTCCCATATGCGTATCAGGCTTGGCATGTGCGAAGTCGCTGTGCTTTCTTCGCTTGTTTTTTTTTCAAGACAGTTTAGGGTTTCAAACCCGTTTTTTAAAAATGGTTTAGGGCTTCAGAAAAAGTTTTGAGTTTACCATTTGAGTTTAATTGATTTGAGTTTAATTTGAGTTTAGGGTTTTAAACCCGTTTTTTAAAAATGGTTTAGGGTTTCAGAAAAACTGCCCTCGTACATGCCTTATCACAAGGGAAAACAATCAGTAATCACGCGAAAGAAAACGGTATCGTTAGTTCATTCGCAGACGCAGATAGCGTCATCAACGAGATCGTCAAGGATCAAGAAAGAGTTCGTTTTTTTGGTAAAGTCTATAGGCTCTCTCTATCAATAGAGAGAGAGAGAATAAAAAGAAATGGCAGCGCAAATAGGCACTAAGAGATACTTATGCGCACGAGCACGGACAATATGTTACCAGAGAAGAGGAAGAAGAGGAAGCTACGAAATCCAAGCGCTCGCGAAGAAGAAAGGGTTCGCGAGTGAAATCATGGAACAGGCGAAACAGAAAATCGATAACACGATGAACGCAAGGCGCGATGACGCGGGATATAATAACAGGATCGCGTTGAAACCTGGACGCGTGACGGAGATGAGGAAAGTATACGATGATATTTTGAAACCGCATTATGCGGATACGGGGAGATTGCCGCCGTACGACGATCGACGCTATCAATACGCGAGGACGGAGGAGGACGTGAGAGGGATGAGAGAGGCTGGATTGTTAGCGGCGCAGGTTTTAGATTACGCGGAGAGTTTATGTGAACCAGGGGTGACTACGGAGTTCATTGATGAGAGAGTGCATATGGTGATCATCGACGCCGGGGCGTATCCGAGCCCGTTGAATTACGGGCAGTTCCCGAAATCCGTGTGTACTTCGTTGAACGAATGTATATGTCACGGGATTCCGACGCCTGATGAACAGTTGATCGATGGCGATATCATTAACGTAGATGTTACCGTCTATTTGAATGGCTATCATGGAGATACGTCGAGGACGATTAGAGTAGGCAAAGTCACCGATGAGGTTGAGAAGTTATGTAAAGTCACCGAAGACGCTTTAGAGGCGGCGATTAAGATCGTGAGGCCTGGAGTACCGATTAGGAAAATCGGCGCTACGATTCATGAAATTGCTGATAAGCATAAATTCGGCGTCGTCGATAAGTTCGTAGGTCACGGCGTAGGTAAAGAGTTTCACTCCGGGCCGACGATACGACATCACAGAAACAACGACTTCGGCGACATCGAACTAGGAATGACGTTCACGATTGAACCGATGTTAACCATAGGCAGTACGAGAGACGTGATGTGGAAAGACGGGTGGACGAGTTGTACGGCTGACGGGAAATGGACCGCGCAATGTGAACACACTTTATTAGTCACCGAAACCGGATGCGAGATCTTAACTTTATCGCCGGCGAAGAAAGTATTAGGCGACCATTTCATTCGCGCCAAGCGTTAATAAAAAAAAAAGTATACGTGGTATACATACTCTCTCTCTCTCTCTCTCTCTCTATTCAATGATATCGATTTGTTTCCTCAACAACTCTCGAATCTTCGCGCACGTCTCTACTTTCTCGCGTTCTTCGTACTTCACGGCCTTCGCGGCCCCCCAAACCGGTTGTGGCCAACAACAATCGCCCACAAATCTCCCTAAGACGTGTACGTGTAACTGTCTGCACACGCATCCGATCATCCCTACGTTCATTTTCGAGACCTCTGGCCACCCCTCGACAATGGCCTTCTGCACGGCCGACATCTCTCTCATTAACTCCATTCGTTCACATTCCTCGAGGTCAGTGAATTCGACCATGTCGTTTTTCCTTGGCACTAAAACGACCCAAGGCCACTGCTTATCGTTGTTTAAATACACCGCAGACAGTTTCAGATCGCATATCAATTGCTTATCCGATTCCAGTTGTTCGCTTATCACGAAATCTGCCTCGGCGAACATTCTC
>Ga0115001_10001930_pt1 | contig 15984 bp, 34 predicted proteins | sample ArcticOcean_MG_C_12_FD_89869 | JGI IMG/M metagenome (GOLD analysis project Ga0115001, IMG submission 89869) | Marine microbial communities from western Arctic Ocean - ArcticOcean_MG_CB8_130 | ecosystem: Environmental > Aquatic > Marine > Oceanic | place: Arctic Ocean: Canada Basin | collected... | reverse complement strand
GAATGGACTATGTATAGAGCCAAGCCCCAAGACATTTAAGATGTTAAAGCAAAATAGAAAATGTATATGCGAGAATGTAGCAGTATCAAATGTAAAGGGTATTGCAAAGTTTAGAGAGATTATGGGATATGCAGATGGACTAAGTGGTTTGGTTGATAAATATGACCCAAAACACTGGCAAAGGGCAGATGGGGAAAGGCAGCATCCAGATGCATTATCAGATGAGATAATAGAGGTAGATACAGATACACTTTCAAATGTCCTTGAAAGGCATAAATTATATAATATAGACTTTGCAACAATAGATACAGAAGGTGGTGAATACGAAATACTGCAAGGTATTGACTTTGATAGATTTAATATAAAAGTGATATTAGTTGAAAATAATTACTCTAATGATAACAATTCAAGTGTAAGAGATTTATTATTTAATAGCGGATACAGATACCATACCTCACTAAAGAGTGATGAGGTTTGGACTAAATTATGAGGGATATAGATATGGCATGGGATGACTTATTTGTAGAAATATACTACGAAATTGAGGAGCTAAAACTTAGGGAAGAGTTTGATGCTCAATTAAAAATGATGCAAGACCAACCAAAGCATAAATACAAGGAAACAAAAGACAGGTGGTCTTATGCAAGGGATAAGGTTATAAAGGCTAACAAAGAGAAGAAGCGATGAAGGTAAATATTTGGATAAAGAGGGAAGAGGTAAAACAAGTAATAGAAACTTTAACACTAACAAGTTATTATGTAACTGAACCAGTAAGCAATCTAAAGGATCCGGATAAACATAAGACTGAATATGTACAGGTTACTATTACTGCTGATGAATTTGTCAGACTAGAAGATAGATTAGCAGAAAACATTAAAAATAAATGGTTGGTTAATCAATATAACAGAAATAGAGAACATGTTGATCAAGTTAATAGTATTAAAGATATAGATAGAAACACAGCTTAATATGTCAAGAAGAATTATTATATTAGAGGCAAAGATTAGAGAGGCTATGGAATATACCAAGTCTAATAAGCAAGCTGCCAGATACTGTAAGGTATCATATCCTACATATAAGAAGTGGGCTAAACTGTATATAGATAGTGATTCAGGCAAAACCTTATTTGATATACATCTTAATGAATATGGTAGAGGTATACCTAAGTATGCAGCAAGGGGCAAGAAGAATAAAGGCGGCGTGATCTACTCTCTTCAAGACATCTTCAATGGAGGCGCGGGCAGGTACTCTCTTAGAAAACTCCATCACCGGATGGTTACGGCGGGTCTCCTAGAGGAAGCTTGTAAGCAGTGTGGATTCGAAGAACGTAGAATATCGGATGGAACAGCTCCGTTAGTACTAGGTCAAATCGATGGTAACCCACTTAACTATTCTCAAGACAATTTGGAGTTAGTATGCTATAATTGCTACTATAATCAATATGGTAATTTATGGGGAAGACATAAGTATCAAAAGAATGCAGGAAACTCAATGGATGACATGAGAAAGAAAGATATGATTGAAGGAGTTGAGGTGGATGAAGATGGTCTACCAACAAATTTAGATACTATTAATCAGATCACTATGAATGAGGGTGAAATACAAATTAAAGATACAGAGATAAGTAATGAAGACATTAAGAAATATATACAAGAAAACTTTACAGATGATAAGTAAGTTTTGGAAGACTCATATAATAGATGAATTAGATCCAAGGGATCCAAACTTTTAATATAATGAGTATACTAACATACATGACAATAGGTTTAGTCTTTGGCTTTATAAGTAATGTTGCCTTAGATAAGCTACCAAGTAAATTTAAGAAGCCACCACAAATTCAAGGTGAATTTGGATGGGTAGACAACTTGATACTAATAATCTTTTGGCCACTATGTATATGCATAATAATTTATAGCTTTATAAAAGAGGTAACAAAATGACAAAAATAACACATATGATGCTAATTAAAAAGAAAGGTTGTGACTTTTGTGATGAGGTAGTAGAACCTACTATTAAGCTTTGCAAAGAAAGAGGAATTGACTTAGCTATTAAGATGAAAGGTGAAGTACCAAGCTATATGATTAACGGTGCATATCCTTTTTGGTGGTTAGGAAGTGGAAAAGATGTTTGGGGCTTCCATCCAGATATGGAAGGTAGTATAGAACAATTAATAGATAAAATAGAAAGCCAATGAAGCTTAGAAAAGGTAAATATAAAGAATTAGATAAACCGGTGACACTTAAAGTTTATACTAAATGTCCTAGTAAATGGACACTAATAGACAAAGAAACTAATCAAGTTTATACAGGCATGGAAGTTATACCGGATAAGCATAATGGTTGGAAATTAATAATAGATAATAAATAAACAATATGAAAAATCAAGGAAAAACAGATCAACAAAGAAAAGATAGCTCTTATTTTATAGCTATAGCAGCATTAGCCATATTTGGTATGATGTTTGTATTAACAGTTAAGGACGCATACTACTTTTACTTTGCAGAACCAGAACCTATAACTATTGATAGTTATTTAGATGGAACAGAAAAACATGCACTAGATACAATGAGAAGTATAATGCCTAATGGAAAGGGAATTATCCAGTATCCGGATGGTAGTTGTGATTCAATTAGATGGTTTAAAGAAAGCTCATTGAATATAAGCAATATTGATACAGTTAGTATAGAAGCAATTATAAAAAGACTTGTAATAGAAGAAGAAGGTGTTAGATGGTATAGTATAGATACAATATGGAGTGACATAGTAGACTTAGGTATGTTAGATATTATTGATGCTATTATACAGGTAGAGTCAACAGGTAATGATAATGCATATTGTAAACCAGAGGATGCAGTAGGTTGCTTACAAATAAGGAAAACTATGGTTGATGATGTTAACCGTATATTAGGTAGGCAAGGAGTAACTAATGATCTATTATATAGTTATAGTGATAGGTGGGATAGAGGACACTCAGTACAGATGCTAAAGATTTATTGTACACATTATAACTTAACAAGTGCTGAAGATATAGCTCGTTGTTGGAATGGTGGACCTAGAGGTAATAGTAAACTAGCAACTCTTGGCTACTGGTTAAAAGTTCAACAAGAACTGGTTGGCAACTTTAGAAATGACACTGCTTTAGCTAATGTATAAAGTGTATAACTCATACTTGCTTTATATTAGTATATATGTATATAGGGTAATGATAAGTGTATCAGATATACTATTCGACCATACACACTCGTTCCGTGCTACGATTCTCTTAGCTGCTGATACATTATCTAGAGAGGCTGTATGTATACAAAGTAATGCGTTCGAAGTGACTGGAGCGACTACAGTGAAGGCAGGGTACGATGACACATTGTCATACAAAACCTGACACATTGTCATACGAGAAATTTTTTTATATGGGTTTTTTTTGTTATATTTATACTATATAACCAATCAACCACATGACTATAACCTGTATAATGTTAATAACTATGTTAAATTGTTCATAACTTTACGTTAAAAAGTTTAAGTCCTACGTCAGAATTGATTATATTTATATATAAATAAACAACAAACGTCCCACGAGGGGACACAACTAACAAATAATTAATAAAAAATGGTTACACAAACATTTCTAAGACCTGAATACAATGGCACTACCTATACTATGGTAGACTCATCAGGCAACACATTTAATAACTTAAATGCTATCCGTACTAATAAAGCTACTATTCAGAAAGCTATTAGGGAAGACAAAGCTATCAAACTAGTGATTGATGGTGATGATATTAAGATGACTACCACTCAACAGGTAGACAAAGACTTAAAAGGTCAAACTCCATTACCAATTGACTTACAGGAACAGGTAATCCCATCGGATATACCATTGGCACAACAGGAGTTAATGGCATTCATTAATCAAGCTCCAGATCTTAAACCAACTCTCATGAAAATGGGAGATCTTAAATGGAAATATCTAATTAGATCAGCAGTTCGTGGTAAAAATATTATGATGACTGGTGCTGCAGGTTGTGGAAAAACAATGGCTGCAAAATCACTTGTCAATGCGTTGGATAGACCGGAATTTTACTTTAACTTAGGGGCTACACAAGATCCAAGATCTACTCTAATTGGTAATACACACTTCAACAAAGAGGACGGAACATACTTTTCGGAATCAACCTTTGTTAAGGCAATCAAAACACCTAATGCGGTGATACTAATGGACGAACTATCAAGGGCTCATCCAGATGCTTGGAACATCTTAATGACGGTATTAGATCAAGGTCAACGGTACCTACGATTGGATGAAGCTGAAGGCTCTCCAACCATAGCAGTCGCACCAGGGGTATGCTTTGTAGCTACCGCCAATATAGGTAACGAATATACATCAACAAGAGTTATGGATAAGGCCCTAATGGATAGATTCATTATAGTTGAAATGGACTTACTAGATAAGCAAGATGAGGTTGATCTATTAAAAGAGTTATACCCAAACCTTGAAGTAAAGATGATAGATAATATAGCTTCTATAGCGGAGGCATCAAGAAAGGAAATGGCAACTGATACACCAAGAATTAGTTCAGCCATTAGTACAAGAACTACAGTGGAAATGGCATCTATTATGTATGATGGATTTGAACTACAGGATGCAGCCACTGTTACAGTATACCCACAATATGATTCAAGTGGTGGGGTGGACAGTGAAAGGACCTTTATCAAGCAAATAGTTCAGAAGTTTGTGGACGATGGTAGTGATGAGGATCTATTTAACTCGGAGTTAACAGACGAGGAAGACCTAAGTAACCAAACTACTTGAACAGTAGCAAATTAGTTGTTAGTTGAAGTAAGGAGGCCCAGGTGTTGTGGCTTGGGTCTCTAATTACTTGTAACCAACTTTGAAAAAAGTTATTAACAACTCGCTTCGGGCGACATCCATATCATCGAAGCAGACTACACTGTATGGACGTTTAATACTAACATATGTATACACATATAAAAACAAAGACAATAGCAATATGGCAAAGAACATGAATGACTACGTAATGGTAGAGGTATATAACCTAGGACAATGGAGTACAGTTTGGAGAAAGAAAATTCAAACTCAAGAAAAAAGCAAAGAACTAGAAAAGATAAAAAATAACTAGAGAAAATTTTTTTATCTGGGGAAAAATGATTATATTAACTAATAACAAATAAATAAATAGATATGGCAGTAAAATTAAAAAGAGGTAGTAGAGTAGTAGCGGACGTATGGTGTCTAAGAACACCTATGTTAGACAAAGATGGTGTACAAAGGCAAGGATGGAAAGGACCACTAATTAAGTATGGTTATACTAAGATGGCAGGTACAATAACAAACTTTGGTAACAAGATGTTTGGAGGGGAAGAAGCAATTATGGTTAGGTTCGATGAATATGGATTTGATCATAAACTTAAACCTGAAGAACCAAAAGGAAGTTGTGCACACACTCACCGACCAGGTAGTATTAAGCTAGAAACAGAACAAGATATCTGCGACATGGCACAAATACCTTCAGAACAAGACTTAGGATTAGTATGAGACAAAGTAACTTAGCAGGCTTTAACATTAACAGAGCTCAACACCCAGCTAAAAGGTGGAGGTATGATATGGCTTACATGAAAATGGCTGTTGAATGGAGTAAGTTATCTCATTGTACTAGAGCCAAGGTTGGCAGTCTTATAGTTAAAGGTAAGATGATTATTAGTGATGGGTACAATGGTATGCCTAGTGGTATGGATAATACATGCGAAATTAATACTCAAGTAGATGGAGTTGAAGGTGCTACACAAGAAAAAACAGACTGGAAAGTAATTCACGCGGAGGCCAATGCCATACTTAAGTGTGCTAGACATGGTACAAGCTGTGAAGGTGCTACACTATATGTGACATTAGCTCCTTGCCCTGAATGTTGTAAACTTATATTGCAAGCAGGAATCACTCGCGTAGTATACTTGGACAATGAACTACCTAGAGACTTGTCTGGCTTAGAAATATTAAACAATGTAGTTAAAATGAAAAGAGAAGATATATTATGATAGACTGGATAGCAGGATTAGTAATGTTTGGTGTAGGCTTTGCTGCCGGCATGTATGTTACAACTCAATTAGATGATTGGATAAATAAAAAGACAAAATGATGATACTAATAGGAGTTATATTAGCAATAGTATTGCTAGCTAAGTATGCATATGCTGAAGGGCGTAAAGTTGAAAGGCAAAAAGAAATGTTACAAAGAATGGAAGACTTAGATACTAAAAAGAAAGAGAAAAATGGATAAATTAATTAAAAATGTGCACGATTGGGCAGATGCAAAAGGTCTTATTGACCCTGAAAATAGCCATGCACAAATGTTAAAAGTTATAGAAGAGGTTGGAGAAACAGCTGGAGCTATACTTAAGAAAAATGGCCCAGAAGTTATAGATGGACTAGGTGACAGCTTTGTTACTCTAATAATTCTTTGCTACCAACTAAACTTGGAGCCAAAACATTGCTTGCAAACTGCTTGGGATGAAATTAAAGATCGTAAAGGTGAAACAGTTGATGGTACCTTTATAAGAGAAACAGCTAACAAAGGAGGAGTAAGATGACAAAAGAAAAGAAAGAAAAAGTGTTTACTTGTGCACCAAAATATAGAAATGACAAAAGCCAAGAGATGGTACATAGTGGTGCTGGAAAAACTGTTGTTGTAGAATATACTAATCAAACAATAGAATATCCTGGAGTATTTTCACCTAAACACTACATGCAAAAGATTGTAGATCATAACAAAGGAAATGTAATAGCTACTTGGGTCAAAGATAATATGGATGACACTATAATAAGATTAGCCCGATGATTAATAGTGGGCGTGAATGGGACTTTATGAGTGATGAACAACAAATAGAAGAAATTTTAGAAGAAGCTAATGCTTATGGACTACGCATTCAAGTAAAAGAATGGGCTGAAAAGTTTATGATTGCTAATGATGTACAACTAAATAAGTTAGAGGTTTATTCTTATGCTTATGATAGATGGATAAAAAATCGCCATACGCGCCAGTTAGAGGGATGAGAGTAGTGCCGCCGATTCAATAAACAACCTGTTCCAAAAATGAACCAGTAGCTCAGTTGGATAGAGCAATTGCCTTCTAAGCAATAGGTCATAGGTTCGACTCCTATCTGGTTCACCATATGAAAAAGTTAATTTACTTACTAGCCCTTTGGGCACCGGCTACTTACGCCCAATGTAACCAACATGTATTCACATCAGTTGGAGCTACACAATACACTCAATACCAATACCAAGACTGTGAAGGTCTTCTACATTGGTTTGATTTGCCAATTGGTGGTTATACCATCATACTATGTGCCGACATTGGTACAGCATTTGTTCTAAATGGAGATGGGTTTGCCTATCCATTACTTACAGAACACCCTGCATATGCTTCCTGTATTCAAATAGAATGCCCAACTGATATAGATCAGAATGGTACTACTGATTTGAATGACCTATTATTAATCTTACAAAATTATGGAACACAATGCGAAAACTAATTTACTTACTAGCCCTTTGGGCACCTATTACATCTGCACAATGTGATGTAGAGATCAGTAGCTGGAATGCAGCAACTGGAGATATTACTATTGAAGCTATCAATACTGAAAACTGTGGCTGCAATGAATTTACAAATGTCGGCAATGCTTGTGACAACAGTGCTAGCCCTCATATAAATAATAACACAACTGTTAGTCATATAGTTTTAGGACTGCACTCACCAGGCCTAGATTATAATTGGGGATGCACTGGAACAACTAATCATCCAGGTTGGACATTTAAGGTGTTTACTCTATTTGGAAATCAAGTCTTAGAGGATGGAGACAGTTGGAGTGCCAATGTGTATGATTCAGGATCTAACACAAATGATTGTTGGGCCGAAATGCTTGCCAATGATACTCTATGTATGGAGCTTGCTATATGGCAGATTAATTTATCTCAAACGGCTACAACAGATGTCGGTGGTTGGGCAGTAAACCCGAATATCGGAAATCAAACTCAAAATTATCCTGATGTTAACTTAGATAACAATACAGTTATTACTTGTGCACTACCTGCATGTGATACTGTTTATGTTGATGTGCCTACTTATATTACAGACACTATTACATTAGTTGAAGTTGAATATATTGTTATAGTAGACACAATAATATATTATGTTACAGATACAATATACAATGAGCTAGTAGTATATGAATTCATATATCAGGTAGATACAATTACACAATTTCACACACTAACTCAGTATATGGATTGTGAAACAGGACTACCTTGTGCACAAAGCACTTGTGATGAGACATCTATATATGCTCCAAATGCTGTGACTCCAAATGGAGATGGATGGAATGATACTTGGCAAGTGCTAGCGGACAATTGTTGGGATGGATGGGAAGTTAGAATATACAATAGGTGGGGTGGCTTGGTTTGGATTAGTGCTAGTTCAAATGATGTGTGGGATGCAGATGTAGCTAATGGAGTATATGTATATACAATTAAAGCTATAAAATATAACCCAACTGAAGTCTATGAGGTAAATGGATATGTGACAGTTTTTTATTAATAAAAGTTTTCATATATCAATAAAATTTGTTATATTATAAGTAAATAATTAAATACAAAATGAACAAACTAAAATGGGTCACACTGACCATACAAGAGATTTGGGAGGCATTGAAGACTCCTACTCCTGTAAAAAATAAGAAGAAGTATAATCGTAAGTCAAAACATAAAAGCAAAAGATATGAGTAGACTAATATATGATTTATATTACGCAGACAAGATTACGATTGATGTTTGCGAACAGCTATTAGCTCAATTGAGCAAATCAAAAGAACGAAGAAGATATTATTAACAAAAACAAAAAGAAAAACAATATGTATTATTTAGCAAAAGTAAAGATTGCAACAGACACCGGCAAAGGTGTAAAGTGGATTAGAGAAGTTTATTTAATAGAAGGTGTATCAGTAACAGATGCAGAAGCTATCATCAATAAAGAGTTTGAAGGTGACACTACAGAATTTGAAGTAACAGAAGTTAAGAAGTCTGATGTAGTTAAAGTACTTTAATTTAACCAAAAGTTAACACTAAGTTAACCATCAATAGTATGCACACAGTTATTTATTAATATGGAAACAAAAGCTAAGAAAGACATTTCGAATGTTTTATATATCTTGTTAATGGTAACTGTGTTCTTACTTAGTACCATATAGTTATTGTTAATAACTTTGTTAATAACAATCTAGATTTGTACGTGAGAAATTTTTTTTCTTGCGTATTTTTGATTATATTTATATATAAATAATAACAACTAACAAATAACTAATATATAAAAATATGGACATTTACCAAGAAACAACAATCAAGATCAATTTCGATAGAGGAATGGATATCACTCCAATTATAGTCTTCGAAGGAGTTGAAATAGAAGACAAGGCTGAATCATTTAATAAGGACACCCATGAGATAGAGGAGGTTCTTAATCATATTACAGAATGGGAGAACTCAGGATGTGATGTATTTGTCTAGACATAGTATATGGAAAGGAAATACAAATTAGTACACCAGTTCGCACCATGCTTTACAACTATTAATGGCCAGAAATATCTTATGCCTGGCTGGACACCAGTAGAGGATCATATATCATTTGATGATGTAGAACATATTAACCCAATGGCTAGTATAAAGACTCTAACGTATCATGCTATTGGTTCTAGAGGTGATACATATACCATTACCAAAAGGGGAAATACATTAAGCTGTGATTGTCCAGGTGGTAGATTCAGGGGCTCATGTAAGCACTCTAAAAAGCTCCAAGAGGAACTTAGCATTGCAGATTGTTAATAACTTTCTAAAAATAACGCGAAATAAATTTAAGTCCTACGGGAGAATTGATTATATTTATATATAAATAATAACAACTAACAAATAACAAAATGGCTAAACTAAGCAAAAAGGCTCCAACCTTTCAATATGGAATCCAAATTACTAAACCTCATTCATCTGCAATGTATGATCACAACGATAAGGTTGCTGAGGTATTAAAATCAACCATCTTAAGTATCTGGGAAAAGGCACTAAAGAATGCTTCTATCACATGGGAAAATAACCTAGAGGAAGACCAAAAAGGTCTAAGCTTTTTCCATGATGCATCATTTACCTCAGAGGATGACTCCCACCTTGCTAAATTATCTAAAGCTATTAGCTTCACAGGTTATGGATCCGGTTTTACTATAGAAGATGTTAATGATGACTTTAAGAATGATCTGGAAAATATGCCTAATTGGCAACTACATGAATGTTATGGGGAAATGAAACATGATGGACTTGTTCCTCAAATGGAAGAAAATATCTCTTATGGAGCTAGTTGTGGTGCTATGATGGTTGGCTTCCCTAACGAATATTATTATGGTTCAGTATATAACACATATGATTGCTATGAGGATCAACTAACTGATGAACTTGAAAAGGTAGCTAATCCTAACTATTCAAACCCTAAATACAAGAAAGCAACACCAGAACCAGTTATAGTTACATCGTATTTATCTCCATTCACAGGATCAACTGTTGAATGCTCTAAGGCTCTAGACAATGAAATGGCTAATGAATCTGAAAACATACAATAATATGCGGATACATTTTTCAACACTAAGAGAAATAGACAAGGAACTAGGACCTATAGAGATCGGAGCTCAAACAAGAGATCAATTGACAATTCGATTTGGATACTGGAACTCTGTTGATCTAGAAAAATTACACTCATTGCTACCTCACTACATACAAGCTATTGAAAACCTTGTTGATGAGGATGATGATACTGGTTCATTATGGGACTACACACTTAGAAGATCTCACATTAAAATATAATACTTATGACAAACGCTAAAGACAAATTAACTATATTTATAGACATGGATGGTGTCCTTGCCAACTTTGAAAAGGCAGCTAAAACACTAAAGGAAAAGTTACCAATGGACTTAGGTAATATTAAACCAGATGAAGTCTTAGACTTTAGCACCTTCGAGGTGATGCCAGGAGCAAAGGATGCAGTTGCAAAGTTTATAGAAGTTGGATACGATGTATTTATTGCTACTACTCCACCCTGGAATAATCCAGATGCTTGGGGTCAAAAAAGAAACTGGATTGAAGAACACTTCCCAGCTCTTAAAAGAAAGATGTTCTTAACTCATAGAAAGGATCTTCTTATGGGAGATGTACTCATTGATGACACTACATACAGAGGTCAAAAGGACTTCAAAGGACACTTCTTTCACTTTGGCCAAAAGGATCTAGATTGGAATGCTATAGTTGAAATACTAACTACAAATACTGTTGTACAAAAAATTATAAAAAAGTAATATGAATATACTAAGAATGATTGCTGAGTTCCAACAAGAGATGCAGGCAACAACAAGTGGAAATGCTAAAAAAGAAATACTAGAAATGTATAAGGATTCTTCTGCAATCCAATTAGCATTACATTACACATATAGCCCCTTTAAGCAATTTGGTGTCTCATCAAAGCAATGTGCCAAGAGGCATGATTTATTTATGGAGCATAAATATGATATTATAGATGTTCTAGAGATGCTAGCATCAAAAAAGGCTACTGGACATGATGCAATAAGACTTGTAAATGGGCTTATTCTTAATAATGAAAAGGAGGCCTTAATAATTTACTGTATGATTGATAAGGATCTAAAACTTAGGGCTAACACAAGCACAATAAATAAAGTCATTCCATTTTGTATACCTACATTTGAGGTTGCACTTGCAGAAAAGTTTGATCCAAAGTATTGTGACTTTGAAAATGATCAATGGTTAGGATCAAGAAAGCTAGATGGTGTAAGGTGTATCATAAGGAAAGAACATGATGAAATATCTGCTCACTCTAGACAAGGCAAGGAGTTTCACACACTACAAAGAGTATTGGATGAAGTTACAAAAATTCCAGGAGACTTTGTTCTTGATGGAGAAATTTGCATGATGGACAAGGATGGCAATGAGGACTTTCAAGGTATAATGAAGCAAATTAGAAAGAAAAATCATACAATAGATAATCCAAAATTTGTTATATTTGACTACCTAACACTAGAAGAGTTTGATACTAGGATTGGAACAAAATCTTTTGAGGATAGATATATTAATCTTCAAGGATGTGATCTAGAATCTACAAAGACACTAACACTACTAGAACAAACACCAGTTGATAATGAAACTGAATTTCAAAGTATGGTTGATGAGGCCGAGTCACTTGGCTATGAGGGCATAATGCTAAGAAAGAATTCACACTACAGAGGTAAAAGATCTAGAGATATTCTAAAGGTTAAGAAGATGCATGATGCAGAATACGTAGTCACTGGAGCAACCAATGGAGACATCAGGGTGGTAGAAGAAGGTGTTGAGAAAACAATCAACTGTCTTAGTAGTATATCTGTTGAACATAAAGGCAATCTTGTTGGTGTTGGTTCTGGCTTCTCCCTAGACCAAAGAAAGGAATTTGGAGATGACCACTCAAAGATAGTTGGCAAGACAATTACAGTACAATACTTTGAGGAGAGTAAAAATCAAGATGGAAAGTACTCATTAAGATTCCCAGTAATTAAACATGTATTTGAAAATGGAAGAAATTTATAGTAAAATAAAACGCAATAAATTTTTTTATTAAGCAGAAATTGATTATATTAAACTATATTAAAAAATAACAAATGGCAAAAAAGAAAAAACATACTTACAAAATTGGACAAACTGTTAGATTCAAATTCTTTGATGGTAGTATATACAAAGGTGAAATTGTAGAATTAACTTATATGGGAGATGTAGTAGGAGATAAAATCTACTATGAATGCCCACAGTATATAATACATGTACCTAGTAATCTATACCCAAGAGGTTATATGATCTATTCATCTATAACAGATGAAAGGATTAAAGAGGCAACAGAAGATAAAATAACATTTAATAATACGGAAAGTGAAAGACCAGCCAACGTAAGTAAAAGCGGTTACAATATACAAGATGAAAAGTCCATGTCGGAATTAGATATGGCAATATACAAACAAAAAGAATTTATTAATAAACACTAAAAGCTTGTGGCTTAACCACTAAAACAAAATGGCTAGAAATTATAAGAAATTTCAAAAAAGTAAACCAACTATTCATAATCAAAAGAGGGAATTTAATGGAGACAAATATGGGAAACTATGGACGTCTATTGGATTCAGACTTACAGATAATGAACATGTTCAGGAACCACAAACACAGACAACAATTGGTTGGCTAATGATTGATGGTAGAAGGCATGATGTAACATTTACAGAGGCAAATAAAATCATAGAAGTATTAAGTGATGCAAAACATCAATTTAATGTTGCTTCTAGATTAGGTATGATTGGTAAAAATGTCGGAACATACTACGGCGATTAAAGAAAGGAGTACAAAAACATGATTATTATAGACAGTATATTATTAGTTCTAGCGTTAGGAGTTTACACTACGCTTCACATGAGAAGTGAAAGGAGAATTGCTAACCTAGAACAACTTCTACGAACAAGTCAGCTTAAGAATAGGCTACTATCGGAGGAGACTAGAAAAAACAAAAATGGACAAAGAGCTAAGAAAAAAGCTACAACAAATGGGAAATGGTCTTCTAAAAAAGGATCAACAAACCCAAAAGTTAAAGAAACTAGGGAGGACATCAAGTCTTAACCATAGTGAATTCTTTAGTAGTATAAACAATCAATTAAGCTCTAGTGCCGGCCAGAGTATTAATGATAGTATATTAATAAAGATAGATAAAGTCTTAAGTTTAATTAAGATTAATACTAAGTTAGCAAAAGGGCATGTTAACTTTGATACTAAAGAGTACGTAAATGAAAAGAATACTGTTTTTAACATAAAATCAAAATATCAATCAACTGGCATTAAACCGGCAGCTAAATGCTTGAAAGATATCAATAAGATTTACAGTAATCATAAAAGAATTAGTAAGTTATTAACTAATAAGTAATATATTATATATTTATTATAAATAGTATTAAGTAAATAAAATCAAAGATATGGATAAAGATATGGAAAACTTTTTTAAGGATGATAAATTTGAAACTGATGAGGTTGAGCTAGTTAATGATGCAATGAATAATGCATTCAATATACTTACAGGAAAATCAGAGTTCAAAACCTTATTTGTAGATAATGCTGATAGAATAGCTTTACCTTTTGATCCTTATAATAAGAAAGTTACTCATGGTAAGATTATAGACTTATTAATACTCCATTATACAGAATGTGAATGGTATGAAAGATGTGCTGAATTAGTTAAATTAAAGGAGACAGAATGAATGATAAAGTGAAACTATTTTTAATGGCACCTAAAGACTTAATTAGCTGTGTACCTTATATTAAAGATTCTAAGCTAAGTAACTGTATGCATACCTTTACTAGTAATATGGATAACTATTCAGAATATTCTAGTGAAGATGACTATGGTGATAATGGATATTATAATGATAATTATAGTCAGGAATATACTCAGACAACTAATAATGAAAAGTATCAGGACTATATAATCAATAAAAGATTTGAAAATGTATTAGATGACTTTATATCAGGCTTATTAGATATGAATTCAGACCAAAAGTCTGACTTTCTAAAAACATTAGAAAGTATGATGGTACCTATTAAGCCAAAAAATATAATTAGTGATACAGATAGCATATATAATATATTCAGTAAAATTGTTGATGTAAATTCAGACAATGATATATTTAATTCTATTAAGGTATCATATTTAGAAAAGACAAAGACAATTGCTTTGAGTTCATATAACCTCAAAAATATTGAAGATGTAAAATTAAAATTAATCAAGGAAGGTGTTGGAGATATAAGATATAAAATTATCAACAACCCATTTAATAACAAAAAAATTCATACTATAATGTATGATAGAAACGGAGAGAAATAGTTATGGGACAAGTTTGGACAGCAATGAAATTTAAGGATGAAGTGGAGCAACTTTCACAAAATCTAGAAATGCAAGTTAAGAAAGTTGAAGAGATGATGTTAAAGTCTGCTTCTGATAATATACATGTTAGTGAAATCAGAAAAGAGCTAAATGTCATTCATAAAATTAATGAAAAGATTAGGTATTATATTGGCCTAGAAAGATAGATGAAGAGAAGGCTATTCCCTTTATTAATAGCTATATCAGCACTTTCAGTATCAGCATCTGCAGCTCTTTACTCAGTCTTAGGACTAAGTAAGTTGTTTGCTGGTGCTAGTATTGAAGTAATGATTATGGCTGGTACACTTGAGGTTGCAAAATTAATTGTGGCCTCTTTGTTGTATCAATACTGGGACATAATCAATAAGTGGCTAAGATCATATTTGGTGTTGGCTGTATTTATACTAATGGCAATAACTTCAGGTGGTATATACGGATTCTTATCTGGTGCATTTCAAGAGACCAGTACTCAATCTGAATTTTTAGATAAGCAAGTCCAGATAATTGATGCTAAGAGGATTAGATTTATAGAGTCTAGAGATGACTATAAATTAATTGTTAAGGAGCTAACTACCTCTCTTGCAAATCCAACAATGATACAATATGTTGACAGAGAATCTGGTCAATTAGTTACTACAACCTCATCAAGGGTTAGAAAGCTAAAGCAATCTGAATTATCAGAGGCTAAGCTTAAGCTAAGTTCAGTAACTGATTCAATAGCACTATATGACACTAAGATATTAGAGCAGCAAATTGGCAATGAGTCTGCTAGAGAACTTGGACCACTAAAGTATATGTCACAGTTAACTGATCAATCAATGGAGAGTATTGTTAATTGGTTTATGTTACTTATTATATTTGTATTTGATCCACTAGCAATAGCAATGGTTATAGCTGCTAATGTGGCATTTGCTCAAATTAAGACTACTACAAAGGTTG
>Ga0115001_10001928_pt1 | contig 15991 bp, 28 predicted proteins | sample ArcticOcean_MG_C_12_FD_89869 | JGI IMG/M metagenome (GOLD analysis project Ga0115001, IMG submission 89869) | Marine microbial communities from western Arctic Ocean - ArcticOcean_MG_CB8_130 | ecosystem: Environmental > Aquatic > Marine > Oceanic | place: Arctic Ocean: Canada Basin | collected... | reverse complement strand
CTTTATCTATTAAAGGCTTTAGTTCTTTTGCCTTAGGTAAGGTTGTAGTTATTTGCTCATACTTAATTAAAGAATTAAGCATATTTTGGAACAAAGCTTTTCTATGCTCAGCTGTTCTATTTAGTTTTCTATGACCTAAACCGTGTCTCATATTTAATAGTTGTTTTCCTCTAATTTTTTTGACATTTCAGCAATATTATCTGGTGGCCAGTTAGGTATTTCCATGCCCAAATATAAAGACATTGTGCTCAGAACTTCTTTAATTTCATTCAGTGACTTTCTACCAAAATTTGGCGTTCTTAACATTTCTGGTTCCGTTTTTTGAACTAAATCACCAATATAAATTATGTTATCATTTTTTAAACAGTTCATAGATCGAACAGAAAGTTCTAATTCTTCAACTCTTTTCAATAAATTTTTATTAAATTCAGGTTCAGCAGATTTAACTTCTTGTACTACTTCTTTTGGGTCGTCAAAGTTAACAAACATAGCCAACTGATCTTGAAAGATTCTTGCTGCATACGCAATAGCATCTTCAGCATTTACCGTTCCATTAGTTTCAATATTCATCAATAATTTATCATAGTCTAAAGCACTACCTGCTCTTGTATTTTCGACAGTGTAAGATACTTTTTTTACAGGACTAAATAGAGAATCTACAGCTATTAAACCAAGAGGGCTATCTTCACCTTTGTTTTTAGTGGAGGGAACATATCCTTTTCCAGTATTTACTATTAATTCCATATGAAAGTTAGTTTTTTCATCTAAGTTACAAATAACTTGGTCAGGATTCAGTATCTCTATTTCAGAAGGCAATGTTATATCTTTTGCTGTTACTTCTTTCGGGCCTTTTACATCTAAAATAATTTTTTTTGGTGCATTAACAGAAGATTTTATTGCTAAACTTTTTACATTTAAAACTATATCAGTTACATCTTCTCTAACACCTTTTATAGAAGAAAATTCATGTAATACTCCATCAATTTGTATAGCTGTCACAGCTGCACCTTGTACAGAAGAAAGTAAAATTCTTCTTAGTGCATTTCCTAAAGTTTGACCAAAGCCTTTTTCTAAAGGTTCAGCAACAACTGATGCTAAAGCTTTATCGTCACTACTAGTAATTTTTAATTTATTTGGTTTAATTAACGCTTTCCAATTGCTGTCTATAATATTGTTTGCTGTTTGCATTATACTCTCCTTCTTTTTGGTGGCCTTGTACCATTATGTGGCATAGGTGTTGTGTCCTTAATTGACGTAATTTTAAAACCTTTTGATTGAAATGCTCTTAATGCTGTTTCTCTTCCTGACCCGGGACCTTTAACCTCAACATTTAAACTTCTTAAACCTTGTTCGTATGCTTTTCCACCAGCATCATCGGCAGCTACTTGGGCTGCATAAGGTGTAGATTTTCTTGATCCTTTAAAACCTTTCGCTCCAGCTGAAGACCAGGCAATTACATTTCCGCTTTCATCAGCTATTGAAATAATTGTATTGTTGAAAGTAGAGTAAACATAAGCAATTCCAGAAGTTATATTTCTTTTAATTTTTTTCTTTTTCTTAAAGGTAGATATTTTTTCAACTTTTTCAGTTTTTACAGCTTCTGTTTTTACTTTAACAGTTTTTTTATCTTCATTTTTTTTATTCATAAGTTAATATTATTTCTGTGGTGTAAGTTTTTTTCCTGCAATCGCTACTGCTTTACCTTTTCTTGTACGAGCATTGCTGTGGGTTCTTTGACCTCTAACAGGTAATTTTTTTTTATGTCTTGTGCCTCTATAGGTAACTAAATCTACCAGTCGTTTAATGTTTAATGATATATCTCTTCTTAGGTCACCTTCAACTTTATGGTTGGTGTTAATATATTCTGTAATTTTAAGAACTTGATCCTCAGTCAAATTATTAACTCTTACATCATTTGGGATGCTTAACTTTTCACAAATTTTTTTTGATGAATGCAAACCAATACCATGAATATAGGTTAAAGCTATGCTTACAATTTTATTTGGAGGAATATTAATTCCGGCTATTCGGGCCATAGTTTATTGGGTATAAGTTTAAAATGTGTATTTATATGGCGTTATTTTGCAAAGTCAACCCTCTATAACGGTCAAATAATCACTAATTTTGCTCTGAATACTCTCAATATTCATTTCTCCATTAAGATCTTTTACTAAATCCATTTTTTTGTAAAATTCTAGAACTGGTTCGGTAGATTGTTCGTAAGTTTCATACCTCTTAACTGCTACATCTACATTGTCATCATCTCGTTTCTGCAAAATTCCATCTTCGCAACAAATCGTATCACTTGGAGGTGGACTAAAAAATTTGTTAAAAATTTTTGAACATTTCGAACATGTAAGTCTGCCAGTAATTCTTTTTTTAATCACATCTAAAGAAACTTTTAATTTTATAACTATATCAATTTTTTGATTATATTTAGATAATAGTTTATTTAAATTTTCAGCTTGAGATAAATTTCTTGGATAACCATCAAATATAATTCTATTTGTATATTGATTGTTTGAAACAATATTTTCTATTAAGCTATTTATTGTTTCATCTGAAACTAAAGAACCTGAATTTACTATTGAAGTTATTTTTAGTCCTAAAGGAGTTTTTTTTTTTATTTCTTCTCTTAATAAATCACCAGTTGATAATTTAAAAAGATCAAAATTTTTTACTATAAAGTCAGATTGTGTACCCTTACCTGCTCCTGGTGGTCCAAATATAATAATATTCATCTTAATGTTATTTATTTACCAAACTTTGTTTTTTTAATTAATGACTCATATTGAGAACTCATCAATCTAGTTTGAACCTGTTGAACTGTATCCATGGCTACAACAACAACAATTAGTATTGATGTTCCTCCTAAATAAAAAGGTATCGGATATTTTGAAATTAAAAACTCAGGGAGCAAACACACAAATGTTAAGTATAATGCTCCAATAGTTGTTAGTCTAGTAAGAATAGTTTCAATGTATTCTGCAGATCTTTCACCTGGTCTGATACCAGGAATATATCCACCGTACTTTCTCAAATTTTCTGCAGTCTCTGTTGGATTAAAAACTATCGATGTATAAAAAAAAGAAAAGAAAATAATTCCAGATGCATATAACAACATATAAAGTGGTTGCCCTTGTGTAAACATAGAGGAAATATTTAAAAATGTATCTGAACTAGAAAAACCAAAATTAGTCAATGTTACTGGTAATAATAATAATGCAGATGCAAATATTGCAGGAATAACTCCAGCTGTGTTTATCTTAAGTGGCAGGTGTGAAGACTCACCGCCATAAACTTTATTCCCCATCTGTCTTTTGGGGTAATTAATTAAAATTTTTCTCATTGCTCTTTCGAAGAAAACTATAAAAAGCACAGTAAGTATTATTAAAATAAAAATGATTACAATTAGTGTGGCTGACAACGCGCCTGTACGGCCTAATTCAAATGTAGAGGCTAACGCTCTTGGTATTTCAGCAACTATACCTGAAAAAATTATTAGAGATATTCCATTGCCTACACCTCTTAATGTAATTTGTTCACCAAGCCACATTAGAAAAGTAGTTCCTGCGACCAGCGCAATAGTTGTTGTTATTCTAAAAGACATACCAGGATCTAATACTAAAGAACCAGCGTTTTCTAAACCTACAGAAACTCCATAGCCTTGGAGGCAAGCTATTAATACTGTTCCATATCTCGTTAGCTGAGTAATTTTTTTTCTTCCGATTTCCCCTTGTTGTTTTAGATTTTTAAAATAATCGGAAACACCTGTTAAAAGTTGAATTATAATAGATGCTGATATGTAAGGCATAATTCCAAGTGCAAAAATTGCCATACGAGTCACGGCGCCCCCTGAAAAGACATTGAACATTCCTAATAAACCTTTTTGCGCATCACTCATGACTTGAGTTAAAGCCTGTGGGTCTATTCCAGCTAAAGGTACATATGTTCCTATTCTATAAACAATCAAAAGAGCTATAGTAAAAAAAATTCGACTTTTTAAATCACTAGCTTTGGCAAAAGCCCCCTGATTTAAATTTTCATTCGACATTATAATTTCTATTTTTTTGAAGTGTTAGCGTTTTCAGTAAGTTTTGTTGCTACACTGGCAAGACTCTGTTTTGAAACAAATTTCTTTAATATAGTTAGTGTTCCACCTGCTTTTTCAATTTTAGCTTGAGCTTGCTTAGACACAAAGTTTGCAGTGATTTTCAATTTATTTTTAATATCACCACTGCCCAAAATCTTTAATTTCATATATTTTTTATTTATTATTTTTTTTTCTTTTAAAAACTTTAAATCAATTGGTGTATTAAGATCAATTTTTTTGGCATCATGGAATTTTTGTAAATGAGATAAGTTTATAATTGCAGTATTTTTAATAGCAAAAGATTTAAAACCTCTCTTTGGTAGTCTTCTATATAAAGGCGTTTGACCGCCTTCAAAAGCTTTAATTGCGACTCCAGATCTAGACTTTTGACCCTTGATACCTCTACCCCCAGTTTTTCCTTTTCCAGATCCAATACCACGTCCTGGTCTAATCTTTTTAGTGTTTGTTTTTACTAGATTGTTTAATTTCATTTTGTATTTTCTCTTTTAGAAACTATTTCAGATATTTTTTTTCCCCTCATTGCTGACAAAAGTTTTGGTGAAGCTTGAGACAATAAAGCATCTATAGAAGCCTTCACAACGTTATGTGGGTTTGCTGATCCAATTGATTTAGCTACTATATCTTGAATACCAAGAACATCGCAAACTGCTCTTATAGGACCGCCAGCAATTATGCCTGTTCCCATAGGTGCTGATCTTAAGATAACTTTTCCTGACCCATTTCTACCTTTAACATCATGATGTAGCGTTCTCCCATCTTTAAGCGAAATTTTTATTAAATTTCTTGTAGCGTCTTGAGTGGCTTTTTTTATAGCAGCTGGAACTTGTTTTGATTTTCCTGATCCAACTCCGATTGAACCTTTTTCATTCCCTACAACTACAAGAGCTGCGAAACCGAATCTTCTTCCGCCTTTAACGACTTTGGTGATTCTGTTAATTGCTACTAATCTCTCTTTGTATTCACTAACTTTTCTTTGCCATTCTGCCATTTAAAACTCCAATCCATTTTTTCTAAGGGCATCAGCGAACATCTTTATACGACCGTGGTATTTATAAGCGCCCCGATCAAAGTAAACTTTAGTAATTTTTTTTGCCGTTGCTCTTTTTGCAAGTATTTCACCTAATAAAGTAGAAGTTTCATTCTTTTTTTTTTTGTTGGCTTTAATTTCTTTTTCTATCGATGACGCTGAAACGAGTGTTTTTTTTTCTTTATCATCTATAATCTGAGCAGAAATATTTTTTAGAGATTTAAAAACGGATACACGGTATCTATTTGATACAGCTTTTAACTTTTTTCTATTTCTTAGTTCTCTTTTTTTACTATTATTTAATTTTTTCATTTTATTTCTTTTTACCTTCTTTTCTTAGAACGAATTGGTTTCTCTCTTTAATGCCTTTTCCTTTGTAGGGTTCAACTGGTTTAAGAGCCTTAATATCAGAAGCAACTTTAGAAACTTGTTCTTTATCTACACCCATAATTGTAATTATAGTCATTTTTTCTACAGTAATTTTCACTTCCTTTGGTATTTTGAAATTAATATCATGACTAAAACCAAGTTGTAGGTTGAGTATATCTCCTTTTAAATTTGCTCTAAAACCAACCCCTGTAATATCTAAAATCTTTTGATGGCCTGTAGAGACACCCAATATTGCATTATTGATTAAACTTCTATACGTACCCCACATTATTGAAGTTTTCGTGTCTAGATTTTTTGCTAAAGGCTTAATATTAAATTCATTTTTTTCGTTAACCGTAGCTGAAAATATTTTATCGTTTATTGATAACTGTTTAGAGCCTTTAGGGCCTGAGATCGTAATTATTCCATTTTCAGACTTAACTGAAGAATCTTTTGGTACTATTATATTTTTTTTTCCAATTTTAGACATTAAAATACCTTACAAATTATTTCACCACCGATGTTATTTTTTCTAGCTTCTATGTCAGACATTACGCCTTTATTCGTTGATATAATAGCTAAGCCTAAACCATTTTGAATTCTAGGAATACTTGTTGCTCTAGAGTAAACTCTCCTACCTGGTTTAGAAATTCTTCTAATATCTTTTATCACAGGGTGACCTTCGTAATATTTTAAATCAACAATTAGAGAAATTTTATTGCTTTCTTTTTTTTCAATATGATAACTTGAAATAAATCCTTCTATTTTTAAAACTTCTAAAATTTTAAGTCTTAAATTAGATGATGGCATTTCAACTTTAGCCATCAACCTTTGTTGACCATTTCTAATTCTTGTTAACATATCTCCTATTGGATCCATTAAAGTCATATTTTTTTCCTACCAGCTTGATTTAGTCATCCCTGGAATTTTTCCAGATGATGCCATATCTCTTAAAGCTATTCTTGATATTTTCAGTTTTCGGTAAACACCATGTGGTCTACCTGTTATTTCACATCTATTGACTACTCTTATTTTTGCAGAATTTTTTGGTAACTTATTTAATTTAAGTTGTGCTGCAAATCTGTCAGATAAAGGTAATTTTTTATCTTTTATAATTTTCTTTAAAGATGCACGTTTCTTTAAAAACTTTTCAACGAGTTTTATTCTTTTTAGATTTTTCTGAATTGCGCTTGTTTTAGCCATATTTTAGTTTTTTGTTGTTTGTGTTAATGGAAAATTAAATTCTTTTAAAAGTTCTAACGTAGCCTCTTTAGATTTGCTTGTAGTGACCAATGTAATATCCATACCTCTAATTTTGTCAACCTTATCATAATTTACTTCTGGAAAGATTATATGTTCCTTAATTCCAAAACTATAGTTACCAAATTTATCGATACCATTAGAATTTAATCCTCTGAAATCTTTAATTCTAGGTAGCGCAATATTGACCAATCTATCCATGAACTCATACATTTTTATAGATCTTAAAGTTACTTTTACTCCAGCAGCAAAACCTTTTCGTGTTTTAAAGTTAGCTATGGATTTTTTAAATTTTGTGACAACAGCCTTCTGTCCTGCTATTGCTGTTATATCGTCTTGACAAGACTTAATTTTTTTAGTGTCTGAAGCATCTTCTCCAAGACCTACATTTAAGACAATCTTTGTGATCTTAGGAGCCTGATGTTTATTTGTACAATTCAATTTTGTCATTAATTTAGGCAAAATCTCTTTTTCGTACATATTTTTTAATCTTGGCATCATTTTTTATTTTTTAACCGTTTCTTTTTTAATTTCTAGATTTTTAACATTTGAGTAGTGTATAAAACTTTCTTTTGAAATTATTCCACCTTTATTTTCTTTAGTTGGTTTTTGGTGTTTTTTTACTAAATTAATAGCCTTAACTTTAATCATGTTTAATTTTCTACTAATTTCAATAACTTCTCCTGTTTTTCCTTTATCTTTGCCTGCAATAACTTTTACTTGATTTCCTTTTTTAATTATCATTTTCAAATAACCTCCGGTGCTAATGAAATAATTTTAGTGTGCCCTGCAGCTCTTAGTTCTCGTGTTACAGGCCCAAATATTCTGGTACCGATAGGTTCACCTTTTTCATCTGTTAAAACTACTGCATTTTTATCAAATTGTATTTTTGATCCATCATCTCTGAAAATTTCTTTTCTAGTTCTTACAACAACCGCTCTATGAACAGCACCTTTTTTAACTTTTCCTTTCGGTATTGCATCTTTTATACTACATACAATTAGATCTCCGACTCCGGCGTATCTTCTTTTTGATCCTCCGAGTACTTTGATACATTCTACTCTTTTTGCCCCCGTGTTGTCAGCAACTGAACACTCTGTGTGATTCATTATCATTAAATTTTAACCTCCCATGTTTTATTTTTTGATATAGGAGCACACTCTATAATTTCAACAGTATCTCCTTCTTTAAACTTATTATTCTCATCATGTGCATGGTATTTTTTTGATCTTTTTATAACTTTACCAAAGAAAGGGTGTTGAAACTTTCTTTCAACTTCAACAACTATTGTTTTATTGTTTTTTGAACTTACTACTTTACCTTTTAATACTCTTTTGCTCATTTGGTAACCTTTGAATTAATTGTTGTGTATAATCTAGCTATGCTTTTTTTGATTTCATTATATTGAGCAGGATTTTCAACTTGCCCATTAATTTTCTTAAACCTAATATTAAATAAATCTTTTTTTAAAGTCTGGATTTTTTTAACAGCTTGTTCGCCAGTCAATTTTTTATCTTCTTTTTTATCTTTTGCCATTTCTATCTCTTTATAAATTTTGTTTTAATTGGTAATTTTGCAGATGCTTTGTAAAGAGCAATTCTAGCAACTTCTTCTGTTACTCCATCCACTTCAAATATAATTCTTCCCGGTTTTACTCTACAAGCATAATATTCTGGATTGCCTTTACCTTTACCCATACGTACTTCCGTTGGTTTTTTTGAGACTGGTATATTTGGAAAGATTCTTGTCCAAACTCTACCTGTTCTTTTCATATATCTAGTAAGAGCTACTCTAGCTGCTTCTATTTGTTTACCAATAATTCTTTCTGGCTGAAGAGCCTTCAAACCATATGTACCATAGTTCAAAACTACGGCTCTAGATGAGTGTCCATTTATTCTACCTTTAAAGGCTTTTCTGAATTTAGTTCTAACTGGCTGTAACATTTTTATTTTTCACTCTTTCTTTTTTTTCTTGATCAACGTCTTTTTCAAATAATTGGCCTTTATAGATCCAAACTTTAATTCCTATAATCCCATACGTAGTTAAAGCTTCGGCTGTACCATAATCAATATTAGCTCTTAATGTATGCGATGGTATACTGCCGTCTCTTTCCCATTCAGTTCTAGCTATTTCGGTACCTGCTAGTCTTCCGCTAACCATGACTTTTATTCCTAATGCTCCAAGTCTAGTTGCCGACTGCATGGCTCTTTTCATTGCACGTCGGTATGCTATTCTTTTTACTAATTGAGTGGCTATGTTTTCTGCAACTAAATATGAATTAAGTTCAGGTTTTTTAATTTCTTTAATATTGATTGTTACTTCACTTTCTTTTGATATCTTTAGAACATTAGATTTTATTTTTTCAATATCAGCACCTTTTTTACCTATCACAAAACCAGGTCTAGAGGTATGTATAGAAACAATTAATTTTTTTCCTGATCTTTCTATAATAATATCTGACACACCAGAATTTAAAATATTTTTTTGAATATATTTTCTTATTTTAAAATCTTCTATTAAATATTTTCCAAATTCTTTTTTCTTAGCAAACCAGATGGAGTCCCAACCTCTGTTGACTCCAAGTCTAAATGAAATTGGATTAATTTTTTGTCCCATAATTATTTTTTAGCCTCAGCAGCAATTGTCTTAACAGGTTCTTTCATAAGCTCTTTTTTTATTTTCATTTTAGTTTCTTTTTTTTCTCCTAAAATAATTGTAATTCTACTAAAAGGTTTTTTTATTGCACTAGCTCTGCCTTTAGCACGAGGTCGAAACCTTTTCATAACAATTGATTTTCCAACATATGCTTCCTTAACGTAGAGATTGTCAATATCGTATTGATAATTATTTTCAGCATTAGCTATAGCTGATTGTACTGTTTTTTTAACATCATGAGCTATTCTTTTTCTTGTAAATTCTAAATCTCTAATTGCAACATCGGCTTTTTTACCTCTTATAAAATCTAAAATTAAAGCAACTTTACGAGTGCTCGATCTAACATTTTTATTCACAGCAGTTACTGAAATACTATTTTTTTCCAACTTGACCTCCTGGCTTTGCTGCAGCTGCTGGTGCTGCTTTTTTATCTGCAGGTGTATGCCCTCTAAATGTTCTTGTAGCTGCAAATTCTCCTAATTTGTGACCGACCATTTCCTCTGAAACAGTGATAGGGATAAAAGATTTTCCATTATGTATTAAAAAACTGTGACCAACAAATTCAGGAATTATTGTTGAATCTCTTGACCAAGTTTTAATTGGTTTTTTTGTTTCACCTGATTTAATTTTATCAATCTTTTTTAAAAGACTTGGGTGAACAAAAGGTCCTTTCCAAACAGATCTAGCCATAATTATCTTCTCTTTTTCCTTCTTGAAATTATTAATTTATCACTTCTTTGTGGTTTTCTAGTTTTAAGTCCTTTTGCAGACTGGCCCCAAGGAGAAACTGGATTTCTTCCACCGGCAGTCTTTCCTTCACCACCACCATGAGGGTGATCAACTGGATTCATAACAACCCCACGTGATTGAGGTCTTTGACCTTTCCATCGAGTTCTACCAGCTTTACCAATTTTAATATTTTTTTGATCAGGATTTGACACAGCACCAAGTGTAGCCATACAATTTAAGGAAACTTTTCTAGTTTCACCTGAACCTAATCTTATAACTGCATGATCACCATCAAAGCCTGACAATGTTGCAGAAGAACCTGCTGATCTGGCCATTTTTCCGCCAGATCCAGGTACTAATTCAATATTATGTATTTCTGTTCCAGGAGGAATGTCTTTTAACGCTAAACAGTTTCCTACTTTAATATCGGCGCCTTTACCTGCCTCAATAGTATCTCCAACATTTAATTTTTGTGGACAGATAATATATTTCATGTCTTTATCTTCATACTTAATTAGTGCGATGTAACTAGTTCTATTTGGATCGTATTCAATTCTTTCCACAACACCTTTGATGTTTCGTTTAGATCTTAAAAAATCAATTATTCTATATTTGTGTTTGTGCGCACCACCTCTATGTCTAGAAGTTATTCTTCCCATATTGTTTCTTGCGCCTGTAGAATGTTGTCCAACTGTAAGAGGTTTATAAGAATCGCCCTTCCATAATTGACTTTTGTCGACTAAGACAGTTCCACGTACAGATTTTGTATAAGGTTTAAATGTTTTTAGTGCCATTATTAAATTCCTGTTGTTAGGTCAATACTTTGACCTTTTTTAAGGGTAATGATTGCTTTTTTATACCCTGACTTTTTTGATAATTTTCCCTGCTTTATTTTGATTTTAGTTTTTGTGTTTATAATATTTACTTTAACAACACTCACTTTAAATAACTTTTCAATATTCTTTTTAATAGAATTTTTATTAGCACCAGCGTGAACTTTAAAAACAGTTTTGTTCTGTTCAGATAAAATTGTAGCTTTCTCAGTAATTATTGGTTGCCTTATAGAGTCAATAGAGTTAATTTTTTTCATTTAATATCCTATTTTCAATTTTTTTCATTGAAGAAGAAGTAATAATTACGTTAGTAAATTTTAACATATCGTAAATATTTGCACCTTCTTCGTTAATTACTTTAATATTTTTAATATTCTTTGCTGACCTTATAAAGTTTTTTTCTGAGTTTTTGTCTGAGACAATTAATGCGTTTGATAATTTGTTATTAAGTAAGAACTTATTAAATTCTTTTGTTTTTTTTACTTCTTTTTTAACATCTGATAAAATATGTAACTGCTTATCTGTATTTTTTTTGGCTAAAGTTTGAGCTAATGCCAATTTTCTTACCTTCTTATTAATTTTTTTAACCTTATAAACAGCTCCTTTTGGACCGTGAGCTTGACCACCGCCTACAAATAAAGGCGCTTTTTTGCTTGCGTGTCTTGCTTGACCAGTTCCTTTTTGCGCGTAGATTTTCTTAGTTGAGCCTCGTATTTCATTTCTTTGCTTGGTTTTAGCTGTACGAGGTTTTTGATGATTTAACTGCCAATCAATAACATATTTCACTAACTTATGATTAAATTTTAATTTCATAATTTTGTCTGAGATATCGATTGTTTCAGATTTTCCACCATCAATATTTAATAAATTAAATTTCACTATTTCTTTTTTCCTTTTTTTGCTTCGGCTTCTTTATTCTTGGCTTCAATTTTTTCTATTAACGTTTTTTTTCTTACATCTTTAATTGATTGTCTTAACAAGACTGTAGAATTTTTAGAACCCGGTATTGACCCTTTTAAATAAATAAGACTATTTTCTAAATCTGACTTTACAATCTCTAGATTCAACATTGTTCTAAATTTATCTCCCATATGACCTGCCATTTTTTTTCCTTTAAAAACTCTTCCTGGGTCTTGTCTTTGGCCCGTAGAACCATGTGACCTGTGTGAAACTGAAACACCATGTGAGGCTCTTAACCCTCCAAAATTCCACCTTTTCATTACACCAGCAAAACCTTTTCCTATAGTTTTAGACCTTACGTCAACAAATTTTGTATCTTTTAGTATTTCTAGCCCAATTTCATTACCTTCTTTGAATTCATCAACTTTGTCTAAACGAAACTCTTTTAAAACTTTTTTAGGTTCTGTATTTTTTTTAGTAAAATAACCTTTCATTTGATTGGTTAATTTAGAATTTTTGATTGGAAAAAATCCAACTTTAACAGCTGAATATCCTCTAGTTTCTTTTGATATCACATCTAAAACTCTTCCTTTTTCAACCTTTATCACAGTCACAGGCACTGACTGACCGTTAATTAAAAACTCTCTAGTCATTCCTATTTTTGTTCCTAATAATCCAAGTGTCATATGTTTATATTTTAATCTCTATATCTACGCCTGAAGCTAGATCTAATTTCATTAAAGCTTCGACTGTTTGAGGTGTTGGTTCTATAATATCTATTAATCTTTTATGCGTTCTTGACTCGAATTGTTCTCTACTTTTTTTATCAATATGTGGTGATCTCAATACTGTGTATCTTTCAATCCTTGTAGGAAGAGGTATAGGGCCTTTTACCTGCGCTCCAGTTCTTTTTGCTGTATTAACAATTTCTTCGGTCGATAGATCGAGTATTTTATTGTCGTAAGCTCTTAAATGTATTCTTATATTTTGTTTGTCCATAATATTAAGCTAATTTCTTTGTTACTTCGTCTTGTACGTTTTGAGGTACTTTATCATAATGACTAAATTGCATCGTGTATTGAGCTCTACCTTGTGTTGATGATCTTAAATTATTTATATAGCCAAACATGTTAGCTAAAGGAACTGTTGCAGCTATGGCAGTAGCGTTTCCTCTTGGCTCAGTTGATGCAACTTGACCTCTTCGACTATTTAAATCACCTATAACATCGCCCATAAAATCTTCTGGTGTAACTACTTCAACTTTCATTATTGGTTCTAAAAGCTTTAATGTTGCTTGTTGACATAATTCTTTAAAACAGTACCTAGAAGCAATTTCAAAAGCTAAAACACTTGAATCAACATCGTGATGTAGTCCATCTAGTATTGTAACTTTATAATCAATAATTGGAAAACCAGCTAAAATACCGCTTTCTGCCACGGATTCAACACCTTTTTCAACACCTGGAATAAATTCTTTTGGTATTGATGCTCCTTTAATTTTATTTTCAATCTCTCTACCTTTACCTGGTTCTAGGGGTTCTACACTTAAAGTAACTTTTGCAAATTGTCCTGATCCACCACTTTGTTTTTTATGTATGTATGTAACTTCAGCTGAGTTCAATATAGTTTCTCTGTAAGCTACTTGAGGTGCTCCAATATTAGCTTCTACTTTAAATTCTCTTTTCATTCTATCTACAATTATATCTAGATGTAATTCTCCCATTCCTTTAATAATAGTTTGCCCAGATTCTTCGTCAGATGTGACTCTAAAAGACGGGTCTTCTTTAGCTAACCTAGCTAAAGCTTCACCCATTTTTTCTTGGTCTGCTTTAGTTTTCGGTTCAACAGCAATTTCTATTACAGGATCTGGAAATTCCATAGGTTCTAATAATATAGGTTTGTCTTCATCGCAAAGAGTGTGACCTGTTACAGTAAACTTAAGACCAGCTAAAGCGACTATATCGCCAGTTGTTGCTTCTTTAGTGTCTTCCCGACTATTTGCATGCATTAATAGCATTCTACCTACGCGTTCTGTTTTTTCTTTTGAAGAATTGTAAATACTTGTTCCGGTTTTAATAGTTCCAGAATAAATTCTAATAAAAGTTAAAGAGCCAACAAATGGATCGTTAGCTACTTTAAATGCTAAAGCAGAAAAGGGTTCATTATCACCAAACTTCATATCTACTTTATCTTCCGTACCAAGTTTTGTTCCTTCTATCGATCCTATATCCATTGGACTAGGTAAATAATCTATAACAGCATCCAAAAGAGGTTGGACACCTTTATTTTTAAAAGCAGAACCTGTAGTTATTGGAACAAAATTAAAACCTAAAGTACCTTTTCTTATGCATTTTTTTAGATCTGACTCAGAGGGTTCTTTGCCTTCTAAATAGGCTTCCATTAATTTCTCGTCTTCCTCTACAGCTGCTTCAACAAGTTCCTTTCTATATTTAGTCGCTTTTTCTTTTAAATCTGCTGGTATGTCCACAATATCAAATTTTGCACCTAAATCCTCATTTTGCCAAATAATAGCTTTCATTTTTACTAGGTCTACTACGCCTTTTAAATCAATTTCAGAACCAATGGGTAGTTGTAGTATTAATGGTTTACATCCAAGTCTTTCCTTTATCATCGAAACGCACATATAAAAATCAGCGCCAGTTCTATCTAGCTTATTTACAAAACAAATTCTTGGTACTTTATATTTATCAGCTTGTCTCCAAACTGTTTCCGACTGTGGTTCTACTCCAGCAACACCGTCAAATACACAAACAGCTCCATCTAAAACTTTTAAAGATCTTTCAACTTCGATAGTAAAATCAACATGTCCAGGTGTATCTATAATATTTATTCTATGATCGTTCCAAAAACATGTAGTTGCGGCAGAAGTAATAGTTATACCTCTCTCTTGTTCTTGTTCCATCCAGTCCATTGTAGCGGCGCCATCATGAACCTCACCTATTTTGTGGCTTTTGCCAGTATAATATAAAATTCTTTCTGTGGTAGTGGTTTTACCTGCATCAATGTGAGCCATAATACCAATATTTCTATATTTTTCTAAAGGATATTTTTTTTCAGACATAAATTACTACCATCTAAAATGAGCAAAAGCTTTATTAGACTCTGCCATTCGATGTGTATCCTCTCTTTTTTTTATTGCTGCCCCTTTGTTTTGAGATGCATCTAATAATTCTGCATACAATTTTTCTGCCATTGTCTTATTCTTTCGATTTCTTGTAGCGTCTTTAATCCATCTTAATGCTAATGCTTGGGCTCTTTTAGATTTAACTTCTACGGGGACTTGATAGGTTGCACCCCCTACTCTTCGCGACCTACATTCAACATTTGGTTTTACATTACTAATGGCATCATTAAATGTTTTTATTGGATCTTGTTTATTTGTTTCTTTAATTTTTTCTAATGCGCCGTATAAAATTCTCTCTGCTGTTGATCTTTTACCGTCGTACATAATACAGTTTATAAATTTAGAGACTAACTCTGATCTAAATTTAGGGTCGGGATAAACTTTTCTAACTGGTGCTTTTCTTTTTCTAGACATAATAAAAATTATTTAGGTTTCTTTGTACCGTATAAAGATCTTCTTTTTTTCCTTGCTACTATTCCTTGAGTATCTAAATTTCCTCTTAATATATGATAACGTACACCTGGTAGATCTTTCACTCGACCTCCTCGTAGTAATACTACTGAGTGTTCCTGTAAGTTATGACCTTCTCCTGGAATATAGGCAGTAACTTCAAATCCATTTGAAAGTCTAACACGAGCAACTTTTCTTAATGCTGAGTTTGGTTTTTTTGGAGTTGTTGTATAAACTTTTAAGCAAACTCCTCGCTTTAAAGGCTGACCTTCTAAAGCAGGAACTTTATTTCTTGTAACCGGTTTAATACGTGGTTTTCTTAGCAATTGACTAATTGTTGGCATAGCAAAATTTTGAAGAAAAAAGTTAAAGGTAGGCCTTGATTATCAAGGTACGTCTAAGTCAGTGTTTAAGGTTAAATACTACCTTACTTCTAACTATCAAAATTGCGCTAAACTAACATTGAAAGGCTAAAAGTCAATATTTAATAGGTAAAATATTCCTTATTT
>Ga0115001_10001919_pt1 | contig 16033 bp, 14 predicted proteins | sample ArcticOcean_MG_C_12_FD_89869 | JGI IMG/M metagenome (GOLD analysis project Ga0115001, IMG submission 89869) | Marine microbial communities from western Arctic Ocean - ArcticOcean_MG_CB8_130 | ecosystem: Environmental > Aquatic > Marine > Oceanic | place: Arctic Ocean: Canada Basin | collected... | reverse complement strand
TTGACAAGAATGTAGGTGTTAAAAAAATTAAGACTCTGACTATTCTTAGAGTCTTTACTTTCATTAAAATGTAATAAACAGCCTTACTCTTTTGGAGTATGGCCCCGTTGCTTAAAATCACTGCTACAGAATCTACCTTGGTTACTCCTGGATAATGAGTTTTAGTAAAATTGCTCTGTAGATTTGTTACTTTGAAATTTAAATCTTGATCTTTACCTAGAATCCATTTAATAAAAAAGTTACATAGAACACAGATGCCATCATATATAATTATTTCATTTTTTTGTTTCATTTATAGTTCAAATAAAGCAAAAATAATTTTAATAATTAATTAAAACTTATACTCAAATCCAGCATAAATTCCAAAAGGGTGGCCAGGTCTTAAACCTGCTGGTGCTCTTGAAACTGAATAATTTTTATCAAATAGATTAATAATTTTAGATCTAAATATCAAATCTGATCGAAGATTATATCTGAATGAGAGATCAAATATTAAATACGAAGGTATTTTAGAGGAACCATTTGCAATTGTTGAGAATTTTCCATTGTAGTTTCCGCTAATATTGATTTCATAATTTTTAGTTTGTAAACTGAATGAAGAATTAAATTGATGTTGCGGAATATATGGAATTCTATCACCATCTCTAACCTCTCCCCAAATATCCTGAGTACTACCAAAGTCAGATAAAAATTTTGCATTTGTTAGAGTATATGATAAAGAAAGAGGGATTTTAATCTTATCATTCTCAATCAGATTATTTCTTAAAAGAAATTCAAAACCATTTACTAAAGCTTCCCCTGCATTAAATGGGTCAAGTTCACCAAATCCACCTGTAGCTGCCAAGTCATTTCCTAGTAAATTAGAGTAATTATTTTGAAAGAAAATTATTTCAGAGTTAACATTGTTAATTGAAAGTCTAGCTCCAAGTTCAGTATTTAAACTTTCTTCAGCTTTTTGTCCTTCTGAGTTCCCGGGAGGTGAATACCCTTTATGAATTCCTCCAAATATTGAAATCTTATTATTAAGATTATAATTTAGTCCAACACCTGGAATTAACACAGATACCTTGTTTTCTCTAAATGATAAATCACTTTTATTTCTCGATGGATTGGATTTACCATAATCATTCCTCTCTAATTTTATGGATTCATATCTTATCCCAGGTGTTATTGTTAAACCTTTGTGTTTGTATTTATACATTACATAGGAAGCAAAGGAATTTGCTGAACTAATCCTATTACCCTGCGAACCTTTTTCACCATATTTATCCAAAGAAATTAGTCCGTAATTCATTGTGTAAATATCTTCCCATTGAAATCTGTCTTCTTCATCATAATGAAGTCTAAACCCTATTTCTAAATCATTAAAAGAATTATTTTCTCCATACCAATGATAGTCTATTTTTGTTTGGATCCCTCTTGAAGTATATTCACGATTATTAGCTTTCACTTTTAAGAAATTATTAGCTTCAGTGAGTTCACCTTTAACAAATGCAATGTGCCCAGGATATAAATCTGGATTTGCAATAACTTTAGAAATTTTTTGTGATTCACCATCATGAACTATATCATCAAGTTTATACCAATTTCTTTTAAATCCGTTATGATATAGAATTGAGGTTATATTAAATTTTTCAGAAATTTTAATCTCGTGTGTTATCATATATTGAATATGTTCTGCATCCATTTTATCTTTTCCAGATCCAATGTATCTTAGAAAAGGAGTTTTTTTAAAGTCTGAATCACTTAAGCCGAGATATGTTTCATTGGATACTTCGTCATAATAGTGAAATTTCAACTCTAGACTTTGATTAATTTTTGCATTTTTTGATGAATTAAATTTAACTTTTGAAGTTATTTCATTAATATCAAAACCAGTATTTAAATTTTCACCTAATTTTTTAAATCCATTAGAGTTATAATTTAAATATTCAATCATATATCCAAAATCTTCATTGCTGCTTCCTATTTTTGAATAAGTTTGACCCGTATTAAAGCTTCCATAACTACTTGAAATTTTACCTTGAAATGATTTTGGTATTTCAGTAGAAACAAAATTTATTGCTCCACCAGTTGTATACGGTCCATATTGAATTTGACTACTACCTTTCAAAACCTCAACTGCTTGCATTCTTGCAACTGATGGAAAATAATATGCAGATGATGCACTGTAAGGTGCGGGAGAAATTAAAATTCCATCTTCCATTATTGCAATTTTTGAACTTCTTTCTGGAGATGTACCCCTAATACTTATGTTAGGACGTAAACCAAATCCATCCTCCTCATAAAAATTAATACCTGCTATTTTGTTCAATGCTCTATTTATGTCAGTGTAGTTAAAATCTGCTAACTCATCTGTTGAAAGATAATAGGCAGCGCCTGTTCTATTTCTTGCTACAAACTTGTTACCAAGAATTGTATTTGCTTTAATCATTACTTCATCAAGATTGATAATAGTGTCCTTTTCTTTATCAAGTGAATTGTTTTGAGAATTTAGAATTAAACTAGATATTATAGTTAATAACGTTAAGATTTTTTTCATGTTATTTTTTAAAAAAACGGTTCTAAATGGTTATGGTTAATTATTAATAACTGATTTCTAATTTAGAACCGTTCTAAATAATTTTTGGCTAATATAAAAATTAATTTAGAATTATTCTAAATAAGGTTTATTTTTTTATAATATTGTGCTTTAAATATTTAATGATGAAAAAAATATTATCTCTTTTTGCAGTCTTCATGATAGGTTGTGCTGAAAACCAAACAGAACAAGTAGTAAACATTTACAGTCAAAGACATTATGATGTAGACCAAATGCAGTACGATAATTTTGAGAAATCAACAGGAATCAAAGTCAATGTTATTAAATCTAATGCAGATGAATTAATTCAAAGAATGCAAAATGAGGGAGATAATAGCCCAGCTGATTTATTTATTACTGTTGATGTTGGCAAACTGTGGCAAGCTTCAAATATGGATCTTCTTCAAAAGTATCAAGATGAATCCTTAACAGATGGAATTACAGAAAGTTTATTAGATAAAAACGGATTCTGGATTCCTGTAACTTACAGGTCTAGAATTTTAGTTCATAGTAACGAGAGAGTTCAAAAAGGTGAACTTAGTACATATGAAGATTTAGCGAATGATAAATGGAAAGGAAGATTATTAGTAAGATCTTCTTCTAATTCATATAACCAGGCGCTTTTATCATCATTAGTTGCAAATCTTGGGGATGAGGCAACTAAATCATGGACAAAAGCTGTTGTCTCTAACTTTGCAAGGGATCCAAAAGGAAATGATCGTGATCAAGTTAAAGCAATTGCAGCTGGCCAAGGAGATGTAGCTATTGTTAATTCTTATTATATAGGTCTACTTCTTTCATCCGAAAATGAAGAGGAAATTAATGCAGGTAAATCAGTTTCTGTCTTCTTCCCAAATCAAGGCGAAGGACAGAGAGGGTCTCATGTAAATGTTTCAGGAATTGCATTAGCAAAAAACTCTCCTAATAAATCTAATGCTTTGAAGCTTATCAGATACTTAACAACAGATGAAGCTCAAGAAACATATGTAAATAACACATATGAATATTCTGTAAAACCTGATATAATGCTAAACAAAATAGTAAGTGATTGGGGAAGTTTCAAAAAAGATACTCTTGATCTAAACATGCTTGGTATTAAAAGGAATGATGCAATTCGTATATTTGACGCTGCAGGTTGGAAATAAAACCTAATGCTTCATATGTATGAATGTTAAGATATCAGCATCACTTATTTCATTATTTTTAATTTTACCTCTTGTCTATCTTCTATATAGTGTAATTGGTTTAAGTTTTGATAATTTTACATACCTATGGAATAATCTTCTTTTAGGATACTCATTAAACACATTATATCTTGTTTTTTTAACAGTTTTTTTTTCTTTAATTCTAGGTATATTCCCTGCCTGGCTGATATCTACAAGGAAGTTTACAGGTAAAAAATTTTTTGACTTAGTTCTTTTTCTTCCACTAGCAATACCATCATATATTATGGCATTCACTTATAGTGACCTGTTAAGTTATACTGGACCTTTTCAAAGTTATATTAGAAACTTCTATCCTAATATTTATGAATATGTAAATGTAGATTATCTTCAAATTGAAATTTTAGCTTTTTTAATGGCTCTAGTTCTTTATCCATATTTATATACTGCATGTAGAATCTCTTTTTCTCTTCTAGGTTCAAACTATATTAACATCGCCAAAAATCTAGGCATGTCTCAATTTCAAACTTTTTTCAAAATTATAATTCCTATATCCAGAGTATCTATATTTTCTGGACTCTTTTTAATAGTCATGGAAGTACTTAATGAGTATGGTGCGGTAAAATACTTTGGAGTTAACACTTTTACTAGTGGAATTTTTAGATCCTGGTACTCGATGGAAGATGTAAATACTGCATCAATATTAGCCGTTTGTCTTCTTTTAATAGTATCTATATTTTTTATTCTTGAAAGATACTCAACATCAAAATACAGATATAATTATAAATCTAATGATAGTGTTTCAGGTAATTATTCTACAAGCAGATTATCTTATATATACATTTATATAATATGTTTATTCCCTTTTGTATTAGGATTTTTTGTGCCAGTAATCTATATAATTAATAATGTTCTTAAGACAATTAATATCATTGATTTTGAAGAGTTATTGTTGTTATCATTTAATTCGTTTTTTTTAGCCTTTATTTCTTCTATTATTATAGTTTCCATAGCTATATTTTTTCAATTCATTAAAAAAATATCAAAAAGTAAAACTGTTTTTTTCTTTAGTGAGATAGTATCCCTTACATATGCTCTCCCTGGAGCTGTGATAGCTTTGTCTTTAATTATCTTTTTAGCTTTTATTTCAAAAATGATTGGAGTATCAATTGTATTTGGCTCAGTGGTTATTCTGATTTATGCATATGTAATGAGATATATGGCTGTCGGTATTTCACCACTTAGATCTAGCTTTGATAAGCACCCAGATTCATTTGATGATACAGGAAAAAATCTAGGTATGAATAACTTTAAACTATTTAAAAAAATTCATTTACCTATAAATAAAACATCAATTTACATTGCTTTTATTCTTTGCTTTGTTGATATTATTAAAGAGCTACCAATAACTTTAATTCTTAGACCTTTCAACTTTGACACCCTAGCTGTTAAGACTTATGAATATGCAATTGAGGAAATGATTGCAAAATCTTCCATATACTCATTAATAATTATTTTATTAGGTGCTATTTTATTAATATTTTTGAGAAAAATCATAAATAAAAGTATAGATGTATCTTAACATTCAAAATCTTGTGAAATTTTACAATAAAGAAAATCCTTTAATTAAGGATCTAAACTTTACTGTAAATAAGGGTGATTTTGTCTCATTTATTGGTGAAAGTGGTTCTGGAAAAACAACATTTCTTAAGTGTTTGGCAGGTTTAGAGGATATAAACTCAGGTAAAATTTCTCTTAATGATAGAGTATTAAACGATAAGAATACTTCTGTGAAGCCCAACTTAAGAAAAATTGGATTTATTTTTCAAGATTATCCATTGTTCCCTCATCTTAATGTTATTGAAAATCTGAAGATAAATCTTGATGAAAAATATGAGATTAATTTAGATTACTATATAGGGTTAACAGGCTTGACTAATCTTTTAAATAGATATCCACATGAATTATCTGGAGGTGAACAGCAAAGAGTTTGTATTACTAGAGCTCTCATTAGAGAGCCAGACCTTCTTTTAATGGATGAGCCTTTTAGTAATCTAGATTCAAGTATCAAATCAAAAATCCAAAGTGAAGTTTATAAAATTTTAAAAAAAACCAACACAACTACTATTCTTGTTACACATGATATTAAAGATACGTTTGATATATCAGATAAAATCCTTGTTTTTAAAGCTGGGATTGTTCAGCAGTATGACCAACCTGAAGAGATGTATTGTAATCCTGTAAATTGTTACTGTGCAAAAATTCTTGGGGATTTAAACAAAATACAAATTGATGGAAAGGAGTTTTATGTTAGGCCTGAAAAAATTAGTATTGTTGAAAAGTCAGAATATAAGTTTATAATTGACAAAATATCTTTTGTTGGAAAAGAATATAAAATAAAAGGAAGCTTAAATGGTGATGAGATGTACTTTTATAATTCAGACCCAATCAAAAATAAAAATGAAATTTTTATTGATTTCAACAAAAATGATCTTCTTGAGTTTGACAAAAGATGCAGTAATTTTTTTACAGAAAACAATCAATAGCCTTATTTATACTCATTATAAATTACTGTAAATGAGTAATTTATAATCATTCTAAAAGTTATTTATTATAATTTTATAACAAATAATTGAAATGATACAAACAGTTAACACATGTATAAATTGCACAAATATGACAGAGTCATCATTGTGTGCAAAACATAATATTGAAGTTGAAGCTAACAATATTTGTGGAGATCACGTTGTTAAGGGATAGTTTTATCTTTTTACTTCTCAACTAATCAAATATATTACTTCATTAGTTGACTTATTATATAGTTTTCTAATCTAACTCCTTTGTATTTAATTTTCCAGTTTAATTTATTGGCCAAAACTTTAATATATTTACTTTATAAAGAGATAAGTGATTATGTTTAAAAATAAAATGTCATTGAGATTAAGAATTTTTATCTCAATGATATTTCTAGTTTTCACCGCAATACTTCTTATTCTAGGTTCAACATATTATCAATATAGAACAGAATCTGATCAGTATAATTCTTACAGGCAAGAGAGAAAAGAAAATCAATTAAAGAGGCAGATTAACTATATAGTAAATAAGTACAATCTTTCTAATAATTATAATGTTTGGGAAAATTACGATAATGATTTTGATGAAATCACAAAGATTCACAGTGTTGAATACTCAATTTTTACAATTCAAGGGACACCTCTTTTTTATTCCTATCTCCCTTTAGATATTATTTCAAATAATTACTCTCTTGATAAAGATTTTGCAAACATGTTGGTGACTAATGATGAAGGTAAATTTACCTCTGAAAATCTAACAGATGTTGGAAAATTTCAAGCCTCCTATAGTGTTTTGAAAAATGATGCTGGTGAAAAATATGCAATATTATTTTTCCCTTACTTCCAAGATGTATCATTTGCTGAAAGTGAATTAAATGTGTTTTTATCAACCCTATACCAGATATACTTTATTATGTTGGTAGTAACTATTGTTCTTGCATATTTTATTTCAAGGTTTGTTACAAGGTCAATTGAAACAATAAGAGTAAAAATTGGGCAAACAGGTTTATTGAAAAAAAATGAAAAGATTTATTTAAATAATGCAACTAAAGAAATTGATAGTTTAGTCAATTCATATAACAAAATGATTGATGATCTAGAAGATAGTGCGGAAAGATTAGCAAAGACTGAAAGAGAACAGGCGTGGCAAGAAATGGCCAAACAGGTAGCACATGAAATCAAAAATCCACTAACACCAATGAGGTTAACTGTTCAAAGTTTTCAAAAAAACAGTGGTCTCAAATCTGAAGATGAAAAACTTAAGCTTAATGACTTCTGTGAAATTTTAATTGAGCAAATAGACACCATGAGTAATGTTGCCACTTCATTCTCTGATTTTGCTACACTTCCAAAAACACAACTTGAAAAAACAGATATAGTAGAGGCTACTAAAAAAGTAGTTGAAATTTTTGAGCAAAACAATATTACTCTTGAAACTTCAAATGAAAATATATTTGTAAAATTAGACAAAGAGCAATGGATTAGGGTAATGACTAACTTAATTAAAAATAGTATTCAATCAATACCATATGATAGGGAGTCAAATATTCAAGTAAAAATCACAGAATCTTCTAAAAAAATCAAGATAGTAGTATCCGACAATGGACTTGGTGTTTCAAAGAAAAATAGAGAAAAAATATTTGAGCCAAAATTTACAACTAAGTCAGATGGAATGGGATTAGGACTTGGAATTGTTAGAAGTATTATTACCTCACACAGAGGAAAAATTTCCTATAAATCTAAAAACAACAAGGGTACTGATTTTACTATTTCCCTGCCAAAGTAATTAGCAAAATTCGTCATAAGCCTGCATAAGGTTTTGAGAAATAAGATCAGCTTCTCTGCCTTCAATATGATGTCTTTCAACCATATGAACTAATTCACCATCTTTAAATAAAGCTATAGATGGAGATGAGGGTGGGAAAGGAAGCATTTCTTCTCTAGCCGTATTTGTTGCTTCAATGTCGAAGCCTGCAAATACTGTACAAAGATTATCAGGTTTAGCATTATTTGATAATGACTTGATTATTCCTGGCCTGGCATTTCTAGCTGCACAACCACAAACTGAATTTACAACAATGAGAGTGGTCCCTTCTTTAGATATTGCTGATTTAACATCTTCTGATGAAGTAAGTTCTGAAAAACCTGAATCAGTTAATTCAAGTTTCATTGGTTTTACGATTTCTTCTGGATACATTTTTTTAATTTTTACAAATATATAAAGAAACTGAAAAAATAAATTAAGATTAACTTATATTTAGCAATCAATTATTAATCTTTTAGATTGAAGAATAAACAACTAAAATATGATATTGCTTATCTAAAGATGGCTGAAGAATGGTCTAAACTTTCTCACTGTAAAAGGAAACAAGTTGGGTCATTAATTGTTAAAGATAAAATGATTATATCAGATGGGTACAATGGTACTCCATCAGGATTTGAAAATTTTTGTGAAGATGAGGATGGGTATACAAAATGGTATGTACTTCATGCTGAGGCTAATGCAATTGCTAAAGTCTCAGGATCTACTCAATCAACTAAAGGATCTACACTTTATATTACATTATCACCATGCAAAGAATGCAGTAAGCTTATTTTTCAATCAGGAATAAGCAGGGTTGTGTATTCTAAAAAGTATAAAGACCTATCAGGAATTGAGTTTCTTATTAAGTCTGGTGTAAATGTTGATTTTATTGAGATCTAGTTGCTGTGCCTGTCTTTTATTTTTTTGGAAACCATTAAAATCAAAATAAGAATAAGAGCACACAAGGATAAAATAAAACATATTAATGCAATTCTGTTTTCATCTCCTATCAAATCGGAGACATTTAATTGTGTTAAATTAAATACTACGAGCAAAATTGTTAAAAACAATAATATTTTTTCTAAGTTTTTCATTTTCTAATTGCAAACATAAGTTAAAAAAACCTATAGCATATATTTTGTTCGTCATTTTAAGGCCTAATTATAACTCAGATATTTAGGATTTTCCGAATTATTTTTACCACTTTAAAACTTTAAATTTATAAATAATATATAAAAAAAGTTATCCTTTTTTAATGTTAAAAACTTTATGTTAATGTTTCGAAAATACACTTTCAATTTTCATTATAATTTTAAATATTTGAATAAAGCAAATTAATCAAAAATCAAATTTTATAATATGCAACCAGAACCACTTTTACAAGAAAATAAAGACAGATTTGTAATATTCCCAATTAAACATCATGATATTTGGGAGTGGTATAAAAAATGTGAAGCTAGCTTTTGGACTGCTGAAGAAATTGACCTCCATCAAGACTTAAATGATTGGAGCGCAAAATTAAATGATGATGAAAGATATTTTATCAAACATATACTCGCATTCTTCGCAGCTTCTGATGGAATAGTTAATGAAAATTTAGCAGAAAATTTTGTAAACGAAGTTCAATATTCTGAAGCTAAATTTTTCTATGGATTTCAAATTATGATGGAAAATATTCACTCAGAAACATATTCACTACTTATAGACACATATGTTAAGGATGATAAAGAAAAGGATAAACTATTTAGAGCCATTGAAACTTTTCCTGCAATTAAGAAGAAAGCTGATTGGGCACTTAAATGGATTGAATCTGATTCTTTTGCCGAAAGACTCATCGCATTTGCAGGAGTTGAGGGCATATTCTTTTCAGGCTCATTTTGTTCAATCTTTTGGCTTAAAAAAAGAGGACTTATGCCGGGTTTAACTTTCTCAAATGAGTTAATTTCAAGAGATGAAGGTGTGCATTGTGATTTTGCAGTTCATCTTCATAATAACCACATGATCAATAAGGTTCCAAAGGAGAGAATTAGAGAAATATTACTTGATGCCTTAAATATTGAGAGAGAATTTATCACAGAATCATTACCAGTTAGTCTTATTGGAATGAATTCTAAATTAATGACTCAATATCTAGAGTTTGTTACAGACAGACTTTTAGATCAATTTGAATGTGAGAAAGAATTTAATGTGACAAATCCATTCGATTTTATGGATATGATAAACCTGCAAGGTAAAACCAATTTCTTTGAAAAAAGAGTTGCTGAATATCAGAAAGCAGGTGTTCTAAATAATGATAAAAAAGAAGAGTCAAACTTCGGTCTTGACGACGATTTTTAAAATAATCATTTAAATAATTTTTTGAATAATGATATAACAATGATATAGATATGTTTGTAATTAAAAGAGATGGGAAGAAAGAGCCCATTATGTTCGATAAAATAACCGCTAGAATTAAAAAGCTTTGCTACGGTTTTAATGACTTGGTTGACCCGGTAAGAGTTGCAATGCGAGTAATAGAAGGCTTGTATGACGGCGTAACAACTTCAGAGCTAGATAATCTGGCTGCAGAAATTGCTGCAACGATGACTACGACTCATCCTGATTATGCTTCATTAGCAGCTAGAATTTCTATTTCAAACTTACACAAAAACACTCTTAAGTCTTTTTCAGATACAATGAAAGATTTACATGAATATGTAAATCCAATTACAGGAAAAAAAGCAGCTTTATTAGCTGATGATGTAATGAAGGTAATTAAGAAAAACTCAGAACTACTAGATTCGAAAATTATATATAATAGAGACTTTTCATATGATTATTTTGGATTCAAAACTCTTGAGAGATCTTACTTACTAAAAATTAATGGAAAAATTGTAGAGAGACCTCAGCACATGTTAATGAGAGTTTCTGTTGGAATTCATTTAGATGATATCGATTCTGTAATTGATACATATGAGTTGATGTCTAAGAAATATTTTACTCATGCTACGCCAACCCTTTTTAATGCAGGAACTCCAAAACCTCAAATGTCATCTTGTTTTTTATTAACGATGCAAGATGATAGTATTGATGGAATTTATGATACGTTAAAGCAAACTGCAAAAATTTCTCAATCTGCTGGTGGAATAGGTCTTTCAATTCACAATATAAGATCAACAGGGTCTTATATTTCTGGAACTAATGGGACGTCCAATGGTATTGTTCCAATGTTAAGAGTTTTTAATGACACAGCTAGATATGTAGATCAAGGTGGTGGAAAACGAAAAGGATCTTTTGCGATTTACATTGAGCCATGGCATGCTGATATTTATGACTTCCTAGACCTGAAAAAAAATCATGGTAAAGAAGAGATGAGAGCTAGAGATTTATTTTACGCAATGTGGATGCCTGATTTATTTATGAAGAGGGTCGAAAACAATGAAGAATGGACTTTAATGTGTCCAAATGAATGTCCAGGTTTATATGATTGTCATGGAGATGAGTTTGATAAACTCTATTTAAAATATGAGAAGCAATCAAAAGGTAGAAAATCTATAAAAGCAAGAGAGCTATGGGAAAAAATTCTAGAATCTCAAATCGAGACAGGAACTCCATACATGTTATATAAAGATTCAGTGAACAGAAAATCAAACCAAAAGAACTTAGGTACAATTAGATCTTCAAACTTATGTACTGAAATCATGGAGTATACATCTGAAGATGAGATAGCTGTTTGTAATCTAGCTTCAATAGCCTTACCAATGTTTGTAGAAGATGGTGAGTTTAATCATCAGAAACTATATGATGTTACAGTTAGGGTAACAAAAAACCTAAATAAAGTAATAGACAGAAATTATTATCCTGTCAAAGAAGCAGAAAACTCAAACTTTAGACATAGACCAATTGGTCTAGGTGTTCAAGGTCTGGCAGATGCATTTATTTTATTAAGACTCCCATTTACATCAGAAAAAGCAAAGGAATTAAATCAGGAAATTTTTGAAACAATTTATTTTGCTGCTTTAAATGCTTCTGTCGAAGAAGCCAAAAAAGATGGACCATATGAAACTTATGAAGGATCACCAATTTCTAAAGGTGAGTTTCAATACAATATGTGGGGTGTAGAAGATGAAGATTTAAGTGGAAGATGGGACTGGAAAAAACTAAGAAAGCAAGTGCTTAAAAGTGGGGTTAGAAATTCACTTTTAGTGGCTCCTATGCCTACAGCTAGCACATCTCAAATTCTTGGTAACAACGAATGTTTCGAGCCTTATACCTCAAACATCTACACTAGAAGAGTTTTATCAGGAGAATTTATAATTGTAAACAAACACTTATTAAATGATCTTGTTGAATTAGGACTTTGGAATGAGGACATGAAACATGAATTAATGGGTGCAAACGGATCTATTCAAGATATTGATGGAATTCCTGATGACCTTAAGGAACTATACAAAACCGTATGGGAGTTAAAGATGAAAGATATAATCGATATGTCAAGACAAAGAGGATTCTTTATTGATCAATCTCAATCTCTTAATTTATTTATGGAGGGTGCAACGATGTCTAAATTAACATCTATGCACTTCTATGCATGGAAATCTGGATTGAAAACAGGAATGTATTACTTAAGAACTAAAGCTGCTGTTGATGCTATCAAATTTACTTTGAAGAAAAAAGAAGTTGCATCACCTGAAATAGTCGAACCAGAAGTTGTGAAAGAAGAAGTAGGAGAGGTTGAAATAACTAGAACAGAAAAAACAGCTACTACAAAATCCAAACAAAAACCTGTTGCTGTTGAACCTTTAACACCTGAGGAACTTAAGCAGATATTATCACAGTCTAAAGAAAATGACGATGATGATTGTTTAATGTGCGGTTCTTAACAAAAGAAAATCTTCAAAAAAAAAACCCCAAACTAATTTGGGGTTTTTTTATTAGTTATCTGAACCAGAAGGCTCAGCTGGTTTAACACTTTTATCATATGATAAATAATAATCTTCTATAAGACTGGTTAAAACTTTTGTAAGATCTTTAGATTCTTGTAAAATACTAAAATACAGTGCGGTATTCTTAGGGCTTTTTTCTTCTGAAGTTCTAGTTCTAGAAATTTGAGATTGTATTTTTTCCTCTAATAATCCAATTGTTTTATTCTTAGTTTGATTGATAGTTTCAATCTCATTAAAAGATTTATTTTTAAACGTGGTTGAAACGGTTTCGAATAGTTCTGACATAACCTCTTCAATTGCTAATAAATCTCTTATTTGATTAAGAGTTAGTTTTCTATGATTATTATTAATGTGTTTATGACTAATCTTAGAAAGATATTCTATTGATTGAGTTATATCTTGAAGAGAACCAAGTAAGTTTATATAAAAGTTACTAGCACTAAGACTAGATTCATCAAGGTTTCTAATAAAGAAAAACAACTTATCTTTTAAATTATCAATCTCTTTTGAAAGTTTAGCAATTTGATCTTTGTTTTTCTTTAATTCTGTTAAATCATGACTTGAAAGACCTTTAATAACATTATTAAAAATTTTACTAGACCTATTAGTTACTTTTGAAATATTTTTAGCACTTTCATTTATAACTCCCTGGAGTGAACTACTCTCAGCCTGTGTTAAAATTTCTTCAACTATATTATCTTTTTCATTTTTACTTTTTACATAATTTCTTACTAGTAATAGAATTGCGAAGAATAACAATACCGCAATCATTAATTCACTAATATTAATTAAATAAGCAATTACACCAGCTGCAGTGAATGCAATTAGTGCAGTTCCAAACCAACCTGCAATTACATTTAGTACACCAGCTACTCTATAAACAGCACTTTCGCTACCCCAGGCTCTATCAGAAAGAGAAGTACCCATTGCTACCATAAAAGTTACATAAGTTGTAGACAATGGAAGTTTATAGGATGTAGCAAAGGAAATTAAAATTCCTGCCACCATTAGATTAACAGACGCTCTAATTACGTCAAATGAAGGTCTGTTATTTTGAGATATTTTTTTTGTAAATATTTCTGGGATTTCAAATCTTTTCTCAATCTCACTATTAACTGAAGATGGTAAGATTCTATTCAATAAGTTAGATAAGTTGGATGCAACTCTTACTATAAATCTAGATAAAAAATTTGCATTAAATCTTTCTGAAACTTCACCTTGATTAGATAAATCAAGCGATGTCTTAACAACTCTTTGAGCTTTTTTAGAGAACCATAGGGTTATAACCATAATTACCCCAGCTATTAAAAGTAAAAAGTTTGGGGTTGCAACTTTTGAAGCCAATATTTGCATGCTAAATTCATCAGCTGGTACTCCTGACGCTACCCACGCTTCATATGATTGCCAAGCTGCAATTGGAACTCCAATAAAATTTACTAAATCATTTCCTGCAAAAGCAAGAGCTAGGGCAAATGTTCCTACGCCAATAATAACTTTATATATATCAACATTAAAAAAATGTATCAAGATGTATGAAATAAATGACCATATAACAGAGCTATAAGCTATAATAGAAATTACATTCGATTCTAAAAAATCTTTTATTGTAATTCCTCCAATTAAATTAAAACTTTCTCCTGCATATGAAGTACCCTTAATCCCTTTCATCAATATAAAGTATGAAATTGCTGTTAAAGCAATACCTCCAAATATTGCTCCAACCCATGTAGCTTTTGTCTTAAAATCATATGATAATAATAGTCTTGAAATCCATTGAACAATTGCACCAATGGTAAATGCAACAAAAACAGAAAGCAGTATCCCCACAATGATTTGTGTAGCCTTTGAGGTATTAATATAAATAGCCAAATCAGAGAAAGAACCATTGTCAACACCAATCTTTATAAGAGCCATAGCTACAGAGGCTCCTAGTAATTCAAAAACTATTGATACAGTAGTTGAGGTTGGCATTCCAATACTATTAAAGAAATCTAATAATAAAATATCAGTAATCATTACTGCCATAAATATTATCATAATCTCGCTAAACATAAATTCTCCTGGGTTGAAGATCCCTTTTCTTGCGACTTCCATCATACCACTTGAAAACACACATCCAATAAATATCCCAAGACTGGCAACAATCATTATAGTTTTGAATGATAAAACTTTTGATCCAATTGCAGAATTTAAAAAATTTACTGCATCATTACTTACTCCTACTATTAGATCTGCAAATGCTAATCCAATTAGTGCAATAAGAATTAAGAAATATATACTTTCCATAATTAAAACTTTTTAGATAATCTAACTCTAACTGTATTTGATGAGTCCCATCCAATTCTATATGTGAAATCTTTAACAGGAACATCTATGCCAAATGCAGCATTCATATTTTGTTCATGATTAAATTCTTTTTGCGCCCACAAGCTCACTTTTTCTAACTTATACATTAACCTAGGTTCAAGAGTTGCTTGATCTTTTTCAACTTTATAATGTAATGGTAAACTTAATGTAAGCTTTTTAGAGACTGAAATTTTATGTCTATAAGTAAATCTATTTTCCTCTTTATCAGTTCTATGTCTTATTTCAAAACCAGCATATGATGAAGATATGTATGCTTTACCATTTGTACGAAATTCATAACCTATCTTCTGAGAGTAAGTTTTTGTAGTGATAAAGATTAGAATAAGAAGCAATAAATATTTTTTCATTTTGTAATTATATTTTTGACAAATATCATAAATGAATTGATTTTCAATGTTAAATTAACTTAAAGTTTAAGTTATAAAATTTACTGTTTTTTGACAAAATAAATAAAGAACCTATTCTTAATCAGTATAATAGCAATCATAATTTTTGGATTTAAATAGAAAAAATTTATACTTTCGCTTTTTAATATATATATAAATGTCCAAGTTTGGTGAATTATTAGATGAGAAGAAGCCATTATTACTCGTTTTCTTTAGCGAGTTTGATGAGTTGTC
>Ga0115001_10001916_pt1 | contig 16049 bp, 19 predicted proteins | sample ArcticOcean_MG_C_12_FD_89869 | JGI IMG/M metagenome (GOLD analysis project Ga0115001, IMG submission 89869) | Marine microbial communities from western Arctic Ocean - ArcticOcean_MG_CB8_130 | ecosystem: Environmental > Aquatic > Marine > Oceanic | place: Arctic Ocean: Canada Basin | collected... | reverse complement strand
TTGACATTGTTTTACAATGCGATTTATAAATATATCTATTTCTTTAGGAGTTGTAATCCCGTTTGAATCTAGATATAATATATATTTATTTTCTAAATCAATAAACAAAGATACCCAATGAGAGCCGCCTTTATCATGTGTATCTAAGTTGAAAATAATTCCTATTTTATTTTTATTTTTATTTAATTGTTCCTTTATACTTAGATTACATAGTTCGGTCCAAACACACTTACCATCTATTATAGTATCAAAATCGATTGGAGATGGACCTAAAAATTTAAATTTTGGATAAGCTTCTTCATATTGTGTCATAACTCGACTAATATCAAAATTATTTAACCATTCTGATTTATTTGTATTCCATGAAGACGGACTTTTTGGAGCAAATATATTTAATTGTTTTTCAATGGTTTTATCAATCAAACATTTTTGGTGATTACATTCGGATAAATAGCTTCTAAGTTGGGTTTCAATTATTTTTTTTGTTTTTGTTTTTATTTGTTTATCTGGATGTTTACTATTCCATTTGTCTCTCATACTCCTCATTAGTTTTGTAGATATACACGATTTATTTTTTTTATATTTTGGATGACATTTTAAATATTTAAACGTTCTTTTCATATATTACATTTTTATTTTTTAATAATTCTAAAATAGTTTTAGACTTTTCTTTTATCATAACTTCTTTGAACTCGTCTACAAAATTGTTGGATATATCAAATATAACATGTTTTTCTTTCAATTGTTTATCCAAGGATACAATTTGACATGTAAAATCTGAAAATAATTCTTTATAAATATGATATTGTTCATATACATTTTCTGAATTTGGTTGAACCATTTTATAAACAATATCTAAAAGAATTTCTTTATCTTCTACAAAGTTATATTTCGTTTTAATTGGTTTAGATTTGCGTGAAATATAATCATGATACATAGTATATAGGATTTATTCCTTTTTCAAATAATAACGCGTTGAATTATGAAATATATTAGGGTCTAATTTTTTACAAACTTCTCTGTGTTGTGTTGTATTATAGGTTGAATATTCTTTTTCATAATTCATTGGATTATTATATAAATCGCTATTCATTTTTGGTACATAGACTGCTTGTGAATTACGTTGAAGAGCCATATATTGATTTCTTAAATAACTTTCTAAATCTATTTTTTCTAAAAATTCATCCGTTGGTCCGCGGTATCCAGGATTAAATCCGGTTTTTGAATAAGTCATTAATGGAACACTTGGTTCAATGTCTTGATCGATTGTTTGAAAATCAGTATATTTTGTAGGTTGTGACCTGAAATCAAAATTAGGCTTTAAAGAATGCGACGGTATATTTCTTTGATTTAATCTGACATTTAATTCGTTATCTCTAATCATTATTATATAACAATATAAATAAATATTTATTATTAAATTAATGTGCGGTATTTTTGCGTATTTAAGCAATATGATTGAGGACGATCAGTTGAATCATATGTATATGGCTGGTTCGAAACGTGGTCCCGAAAATTCAACTTTTACAAAAATTACAGATAAAGTATACTTCGGATTTCACCGTTTAGCCATCAATGGTTTAAATGATGAATCGAATCAACCAATTCAATATAAACAATTCTCTTTAATTTGTAATGGTGAAATTTATAATTATATTCAATTAGCCGAACATTATAAGTTAAATACCCAAAGTGACTGTGAAGTTATTTTACATTTATATGAGCAATTTGGTGTAGATTCCTTCAAATTATTAGATGGCGAATTTTCATTTATTTTATATGATGGTTTAAAAAATGAAATTATTGTAGCCCGTGATCCATATGGAGTTCGTCCGTTATATGAAAAAATAACATATCTTGGTTACATGTTTTCTTCGGTATTAGAAACTATGCTATTAGATACAAACACAGTACAACAAGTAAAACCCGGAACATATAGCATATATCATTATAAATATGATAGTTACGCTAAATATCTTACTCATTCATTTTATAATATTCGCGATACATATGATATTTTTCTTAGCCGTGAAGACTATATGAAAACCGCCTATAATTTACTTGAACAATCCATTATCAAAAGACTATCTAGTAGCGAACGTCCAGTTTGTTGTTTATTATCAGGAGGATTAGATAGTAGTATAGTATGTGCGATTGCTTCTAGATATTACCGTCAACAGTCTAAACAATTACATACATTTAGTATTGGTCTCACTGGTTCCGAAGATTTAGAGTATGCTTCTATGGTATCTAAACATATTGAAAGTGTTCATCATGAAGTAATTTGTTCAGAAGATGAATTTATAAATTCAATCCCAAATGTTATTAAAGATATTGAAAGTTACGATACTACAACTGTTAGAGCAAGTGTAGGTAATTGGTTGATTGGTAAATATATAAAAGATAATACTGATTTTAAAGTTGTATTAAATGGAGATGGAGCAGATGAATTAATGGGTGGTTATTTATATTTCAATTCGTGTAAAAGTGAAGATGAATTTAAAGAAGAATGTTTTAGATTGCTTGAAAATATTCATTATTTTGATGTATTGCGAAGTGATCGTTGTATTTCAAGTCACGGATTAGAACCACGCACTCCATATTTAGATAGAGACTTTACCAAATTTTATCTATCTATTCCGATGAAGTTCCGTAAACTAACAATTGAAAAAGAGTTTATTAGAGAGACATTTGAAATGTATGACCCTAAATTATTACCGTATAAGGTTTTATGGCGTAAAAAAGAAGCCTTTAGTGATGGTGTAAGTAGTTTACATAAGTCATGGTTTAAAATTATTCAAGATAGATTAAAAAATTATAAACCGAAAAAGGTAGAGAATTTAACACAAGAACAATCTTATTATAAAGATGTATTTAATTCTTATTATGATGATTGTAGCCATTTAATTCCCTATTATTGGATGCCACGTTTTACTTATTCAACCGACCCTAGCGCTAGAACCATTGGATTATATGATAGGAATATTGTATATAAATATTTCTATATGGTGAAGCATTTTTTTACTGGAGTAGTTATGAACCGATTTAGGAAGTTCTTTTTTTGAGTATTTATATTTTTTTAGAATGGATTTTATATGTTTTTTATCATAAATATCATTTATTTTTATTAAACGAATTACAATTTCGTCGTTTGATAAATGATGTGTATATTTCTCACATTTAATATAAGATACATTAAAATTACTTTTCATACAAATATGTATTTTATCATCTATAAAACATAACGAATCATTTTTTATATCTGGAATACAATAAATTAAATCTTCATAACTTTTTATTTTATGTAATCTGTTTGAATTATACGTTATGATATGGTCGAATAATATAGTATTTAATTTCTTATGAATATATTCAATTACTTTATTTACATAATGGTCATTATTATTATTACTATATAGTATAACATATTTTATATTATTCGTTTTTTTTTTAGAAACTAGCATTTCAAAAATATTAAATATATGTGGTCTAAAATAATCTTCAAATAATTCAAAATATAAATTGTAATCTATAGAATGATATAATTCTATAATATTAAGTATTAGAATAAATTGTTTGAAATAGCCAATGGTTTCATCCATATCAAAAATAATATGCTTATTCATAATTTTATTATCTATAATTATTATAGATAATAAAAATGACAAAAAAATTATCTATTCGTGAATGTATAAATGTACTAAATTATTATCATAAAGGAATACCTAATAACATATACAAAATTAAACGTAAAACGAATATAATAATGAATAAAAATATTTGTAAATTTTACAATAATAATAACGAGGTCAATATTTTATTATATCATTTTACTTTTAGTAAACATAAATATCTATTTACAAATACAAAAAAATTATCTATCAAACCATTTCGTTCTACAAGAAATGTGTCTCCAACCGCTTATTTGTCTTGTATATAATCTAATATATTTATTAATAATAATTCTTGGTTATTAAACTTTTGAAATAAAATAATTTCATTCATTTTTATATTGAACATTTGATTTTTATAACCTTTACATAATAAATAAACATTGTTATTTATATAGTCTACATTCATTAATATCGCGCCATTATATAATTTTAAATTATTGATTTTTGTTAAATCAAACCATCGAATATGGTGTCCCACAGATAATTCATCTAATTCGTCAATAAATCTATACTCCTTCAATACTTTGTGATAGTGTTTCAAATCTTTGCCAACAAATCCCATTTTTTGTAATATATTATTTTTCGCGTCTTTTATAATAGACGAATTCAAGTTAATTAATTTATTTTCATCCATTTCTTTTAACATTTGTCCAAGTTCTTCGTTCATGTAATTTATATATAATTGATTTTAAATTAAAATATAGATAACCCTAATGCTTCATTTGCCGCCATAGGTCCTTGGTCTAAATGTACGTTTTGAGGTGGATTTGACGCGCCCACTAATTTATTAGTCGTTTTTTCATACATTTGGTTATAGTTTTTACCATTCGCCTCTTCTTTTGTATTTTGTGGATATGGATTATTCATTGGACCTGGACATGGAACCTGAATGCTAGGCGGTGTATATATTTCTTCTTCTGAACCTACGTCTTGCATATATTCTTTTTCAAGTCCTAAATAAATTAATGTACGGTTTAATAATATATTTACTTTTTTACTGATAGTTGTATCTAATGTAAATAATATAAATATAAAAGGTACTATAAAATGAAATACATTCATAGTACTATAATTTTCTTTGCTATATGTAGGAATAAACATAATAAAACGATGAATAAACCAAAATACTATTAATAATACTACTAATTGTAATATTACCTCTATAAGTATTTCAACATTTCCTTTATAATCATCAAATGGTGGTAAATATGTTTTCATTAATTTTACTATAATTACAATTGGGATAATAGCCAAACCAACATATTGAACTACATTCATTAATTCCATTTTATCTTTTTGAGACAACATAAACATATAGTTAAAAAAAGACTCTGTATTAGACCCTCCACTAATCATATTCATATCTTTATAATTTTCATTTTCATATTCATCACATTCAACCATCTTACTTTATAAAAAGAAATTAAAAATAAAAATTATATAATATAATGTTGTCTACCCTAATTCAAGAAAAATACGACCATCCTGAAAAACAATATTTAGCGATTGTCAAAGAAATTTGTTTAACTGGTGACAAGATTGAAGGAAGGAATGGTTTTACTTATTCTAAGAATGGAGCTTCTATGTATTTTAGTCTTCAAGATAATACACTACCTATTATGACAACTAAAAAAGTAGCAATTCATACGTGTTTAAAAGAATTATTTTGGTTTTTATCGGGTTCAACAAATAATGAAATTTTACAAAAGCAAAACGTTCATATTTGGGATCAAAATGCTGAAGTTTCTAATGATTTAGGACCAATTTATGGACATCAATGGCGTCATTTTAATGCTCCTTATATTGATTGTAATACAGACTATACAAATAAAGGGATTGACCAAATACAATATATTATAGATTGTTTGAAAGACCCTAAAAAAAGGTATTCACGTAGACTTGTATTATCTTCATGGAATCCTGGTCAATTAGAACAAATGGCTTTACCACCATGTCATATTTTAATGCAATTCCACGTAGCAAATGATGAATTATCTTGTTCTTTATATCAACGTAGTGGTGATTTAGGTTTAGGTGTTCCATTTAATATTTTATCTTATAGCGCATTAACTCATTTAATCGCACATCATTGTAACTTAAAAGCAAAAGAGTTTATTTATCATATTGGAAACGCTCATGTATATGACGATCATATTGACCCCCTATTATTACAAGTTGAAAAGGAACCTTATACATTCTCTAAAATAAATATAAATAATCATTATGATACCATATACGAATATGGATTATCCGATTTAAATATTACTAATTACAAATCACACGAATCTATAGTATTAAAAATGCGTAAATAAATAAATTCTATTATAACTATTCATTTATATGAGTGGTACAGCTGCTTTAGCCGCCGCAAGAAGAAGACGAGCTGGAGGAGCAAATACATCTCCACAACCTATGTCTAAACCAACATCCCCACAACAAAAGATTTCTCTGAATCCAGTACAAATCCTACAACAACATGATAAACAAATATTTGTTTTAACCAATGAATTCAATGAAATCAAAAAAAAAAGCGTTCCTGTCACTAACGAAGATATTGAATTTTATAAAGATAAATATAATACTTTATTATCCGAAATGACTGAAATGAAAACAAATTTTGTTAAAATGCAAACATTTTGTATGGAAACTAATATGAAAGTTGAAGCTATGAATAAACGATTAGAATCAAATTTAGAAGAAAATGACTAAAATTGAATTAAATATAATTTGATAATAAATCTAAATGAAGTTTGTTATCAAAGAACACGATAAAATTAGCGAATTTATTGAACTCATTAAGTTTATGAAAAACTTAAGCCAATATACAACTATGATGTGTAATACCGAAAATATTCATATTCAACTTTTAGATGATTCGCATGTATCTTTATTAGATATTAATATTCCAAATGAATGGTTTGAAAGTTATGAATGTGATGAACCGCTTACATTTAGTGTAAGTAATATTATACTTAGTAAATTATTTGCGCTTTATACAAAAGAATCTGTTATGGAAACCGAAATAGATGAAGAAAAATATCATTTATCTTATTTGAATGATAAAGAGAATAAGTATTTTACAATTTGTTTAATCGATATCGATAAAGAACTATTGTCTCCAGTCATTCAAGATACTGATTTAGATTTTAGTCTAAATACTTCTTTATTAGATCATTATTTAAGTGACTTGTCTATTTTTGGCGAAGATTTAGAAATTATATGTAATAATGATACATTGTATTTAATTACCGAGGGTGATGAAGGAACAATGAAAATAGAAGTATCCGTTAAGTCACTTGTAGAATTTAATGTAGTGGATGATTACAAATTTCATTGTAAATATGCTTCTAAATATCTTCAATATATTAGTAAACTTAAAAAAAGTTATAAAAACGTTCATCTTTATTTAGATGATAATAGTCCATTACTTATTACATTTAATAATGATGGTGGAATTAAAATAAATTATTTTATTGCTCCAAAAATAAATGATGATTAAAATAATATAAATACTTATACGAATGTAGTATATGTTAATTAAACTATTTTTAATTTCATGTTTGATATTTACTTACTTACATATTATTATACATTTTACAATAACAAAGCAAAATTCTATTTATAGATTGTACGATGTAACTAAAGATAATATTCATAGTGAAATTATGAATAAAGTTCCTTTTTATTTTAATGGGTCCACTATACAATCTTCATTAAAGATAACCGACTATAAAAAAATAAAACAAGGATATGAAAAAATGTATGAATCTATAGAATTACTTGAACCTAGTGTAAGATTTTTTGCTACTCATTTTATTATACCTTTTAAAAAATATATAAAATTACACCGAAATTTAGAATGTCGGAATTTCTATAAAATATCCAAAGGGAGTGCTTTATTTATTTGTATTCATCCAAAATATAAATCATTATTTAAACATAATGACCATATTTTTGAACAAAATAAAGATATTGTTAAATATATTGAATCAAATTCATCCTTTATTCATATTTTATTGAATAAAGATAATGTATTATTTTTACCAAACTATTGGTTGCTATTTATAGTCAGTAAAGAAGATTGTATTGTTGAAAAAATACAATATTCTACTATATTAAATCAGCCTTGTTTTAAGTTGAAAAAATATATATAATTTGTAGCGTTTTCATATGAACGAACGAACTCCATTTTATATTATAACCACTATTTTCTTATTTATTTCTATTGTTCTTAGTTTAGTCACTACATTTCATTTAAATCAAAATGGATCAGATTTTTTTCCAAATCCAGGAATTTATAAAGGAAAGCCTATTCATGATATTAACTTTATGGATAAATTATGTTGGTATTTTTCACAAATTACACATCATACATTGTTTTTTTTATTCAGTTATTTCTCAATGGCGTTATTTAATTATAAATCAGTTAAGTTTTTTAAAATGGTTGGTCCATTAGCTTTAACTATAAGTGTATTGTATTTTTATTTCTTATATCCGAGACAAAAATTAAAAATTCATCAGTTATCTTTTTATAACTTTTTTTCACATTTTATGATTATATTCTTAGTATTTTGCGAGTTCATGTATATAGATAAATATGAATTTCACGAGACAACTAATTGTTTTATCTTTCTTATTACTTCTATTTTATCTATCTATATAAATTACTGCTTGAGAGGTGTATGGAGTTATGACCTAGTTAAATTAGACTCTTTGAGTGGGTGGAGACTTGTTTGTGAAACCGCATTAGTTATGTATGTGTTTAGTTTAATGTTTTATTTATTTAAATATAAAAATAAACCTTATTATGGAATGGATAATATAAATATGATGAATTCTGCTTATCCTTTATATGGACTCATCAATATTATATATGTATTATTGATTATTAATTATGATAAGTAGTATTGGAGACAAATGTCCGAACATTAATCGGTATAAACAAATATTTACTTGTTGACGTTTTAGTTCTCTATTTTTGTATAGTCTTAAATTATACTTTAGATTTTCTCTTAGATTTTCTCTTAGATTTCATAGTTTTATTACCTGCTTTACCATATAAATAACTATTTATATGCTTAATCAAGGGGGGTGGTAAGTTATTTATTGTACCTCTTGTTTTACCTAAGGTACTTATTTTGTTATATTCTTTTTTATTAAAATTATGCATATTATAATTTGTTATTAAATGATTATTAGTCATAAATTTTTCTTGGTGTTGTTCTAAATGTTCATTTTTTTGTTTTATAAATGAATGATATTTTTTCATTTCTTTCATTTTATTCATAAATGGATTATGTTTTAATAATACTTTGGCTTGAATAGGGTTATAATTATTATTACGATTGTCTTCATATATCTTTATCATATTAGTAATATCTGGAAATCTTTGTAGATTATTATGAGTAGCGTCTAAATGAATTAATTTTCGATTTATAGGACCAAGTATGGTTAATTTATTATGAGAACAATTTAAAACTCTTAAATTTTCTGGTAATGTAGGTAATTTTTCAAGATTATTGTGAGAACAAATTAATATTTCGGTTTCGGGTGGAATTTTTTTTAAAACACGTAAATTTTTATGTGAACAATCAAATGTTTTGGTAATTGGGTAATAATGATTCATTATAATATAATTATATTATAATGATTTTCTTCTATGAGGATGTAACGGTTCAAATCGATTTATTCTAATCGTTTACAATTTTTGGTTGAAAATAAAAATAACATAAATTCAAATTTATCTCCATACTCTATTTTTTGATATCTATAATAGTCGTATATTCCAAATATAGATACAATAATAGCACAAACAGTTAAACCGTAAATATAATAACTATATTGTATATTATCCTTATAATGAATTACATTTCTTTTATATAAAAACTCTCTTTGACTATTTAATATATATATTGACAGTAATAATAATAATAATGTCATGTTAGCTAAAAGTTTCATCTTAGATGTTAAAATAAATAATGTATACAATATAAATGTAAACCCTAATGTATCAAAACTATTACCATTTGACCAATTTACACTTTCCCTATTTTGTAGTTCTTCGTCAAATGACCAACCACCTTCTAACATAATAAATATAAAAATCAATAAAAATCCTATAACGTGATTAATATATATATTATCTTTTAAAAACTTTTGACTCTGACACGATAATATATGAGTTACATTATTCCCAGATATTATTATGAAACATACAATAATAAAGGCTAATTTCTGTATTTGGTCTGTTAACATTATAATATAAAGATATAAATTATATTATACTATGTACAGATTTAATGTCAATGAATCTTATAAATTCTGTGACACAATTTTATTCGAACCAATTGACTTATCTATAGATTCATCTAAATTATTTCATTTAGATGAATTCAATGTAATTGACAATCATTACCGAATTACTCATTCACAAATTCGTAATAATATATATATTGCCGGTGTTTTAGATATATCTAAAACCTATGGACGAGAGAATAAATTATTATATCTATGTAAGCCAGACGATAAACGAATACCTACCTTTTTAATACCCTATTCAAAACGGACTACTTTTGATAAATCATGTCGGTATTTATACGTAACCTTTAAATTTAAACATTGGGAAAATGAACACCCACACGGAACCATTACAAACACTATAGGTAATGTAGAGAATACAAATAATATTTACGAATATATGCTTTATTGTAAATCATTAAATCATCCAATTCAACCTTTTACTAAAAAGGCAATTGAAGAATTAAAAAAACACAATGACATGCCAGAATTTCCTATTCGAACCGGACATATTTTCACAGTAGATTCAACCAAAAGTGTTGACTACGATGATGCTATATCCATTAAAGGAAATATAATTAGTGTCTATATTTCGAATGTTCCAATTATTTTAGACCATTTAAATTTATGGGAATCTTTTTCAAATAGAATATCTACTATTTATTTACCTGATAAAAAACGGTCTATGATACCTAATGTATTAACCGATTGTGTGTGTAGCTTAAAACATAAAACGTCGCGTATTTGTCTCGTAATGGACATTGAATATAGAGACAATGAAATATATAGTTCAAAATTTTCAATATGTAAAGCACTTATTTCTCGTAACTATTCATTTGAAGAAGATAAACTTACTAAACATCCAGATTATATTGCTATGAAAACCCTATGTAATGTTAAATCATCCTATGATTTAATTTCTAAATTAATGATTGATTATAATCAACAATCTGCTATTTTATTAAAAAAACATAGTATAGGTATTTATAAAGATATTTCATATGTTTACAAACAACCTCATACTCTTATTGATCATATTGAAAAATTTAAACAGTCTGCTTCGCGTTACGAGTTATTCCATAAAGAAGCACACTATAGTCAAATTACATCACCAATTCGACGATTAGTTGATTTATTAAATATGTATTTAATTTGTAAGCATGAAGGATTATATACATTTACAAATAAAGCAAATGAGTTTTATTTAAAATGGATTCAACAATTAGATTATATTAATACTACTATGCGATATATACGTAAATTACAATCTAAATGTAAGCTAATTTCTTTATTTGAAAAAGAACAACATAAAATATTTAAGGGATTTTTATTTGATAAAATAAAACGGTCGGATAATAAGTTTCATTATAATGTTTATTTACCCGAACTCAATATATTTTCTTCTTTATCCCTAATCGACGATTTACCGGATTATTGCGAAAAATCATTTAAATTATTTATGTTCAATGACGAAGCATTATTAAAAAAAAAATTAAAACTACAAATTAATAATTACATCTAAGAGTTAGAGACTATTTTATTGTTTCACTTACAATTTTGCCATTTACAATTTGGGTAGTTTTTGTTTTACCATTTTGTGTCTCTATAATGGTTTCCATCATTTGCCCGTTCACAATACGAATTATACGTTGACTTGTTTGGAATGATGGTTTAAAAAAATTCTGAGTACGAAACATTTCAAATATATCGTTGGGTTCTATAGTTGTTTGTGGGTTCATTATCATTTCATAGGCGTTGTTTATATCGGTAAATTTTTGCGATGCTTCCGCTGTATTATTCTTATCAGGATGATATTTTAATGCTAATTTATGATATGCTTTTTTTATTTCCGGTTTGGTTGCCTGATTGGATACACCTAAAACACTATAAGGATCTGACATTACTATGAATACTATATAATATTTAAATATAATTAAATTAATATTATATGAACCAATGTTTTTACAGTTCCTTTATATTTTTACTCAATTCTATATTATGTTCTTTATATCAAGAACATTATTATTCCTTTACATTTAAAATGCTTTTTATAACATCTATTTTATTTCATTCCAATCAATCGTTTTTTTACATAGATCAACTAGCGGTTCTTCAATGTGTTTTGTATGGTATGTATCAAATTTATAAAAAAATAGATTATACATTTTATCAAGCTATTGTGTTAACGTGTATTACATTATGTTTTATCGCTACTATAATATTATTTTATTATGGTTATATATTCAAATGCTTTTGTTATGACCCAATCTATTCAGATTATTATCATTCTTTTATTCATTATATAACATTTGTTGGGCATGTATTGATTCTTATTTTATAAATGTATTTACCCATAAACATTTTAATTTTCCATTCATCATATTATTTAACCATTTACCCTCGTATATTAATTGACCATCTATGTACTCTTTTCCTTCTCCGTTACGCATATTATATTCAACTTCACCATCGTATATTAATTGACCGTCTTTATAATATTTTCCTTCTCCATCACATATACCCCTTTTATATTCACCATCGTATATTAATTGACCGTTTCTGTAACATTTTCCTTCTCCATTCCACATATCATTTAACCATTCACCGTTGTATGATAAATTACCATCTATGTAAGCTTTTCCGTATCCATTACGCATATGATTTAACCATTCACCTTCGTATATTAATTGACCATCTTTGTAATATTTTCCCTCTACATGCCACATATCCTTTAACCATTCACCATCGTATATTAATTGACCATTTATGTAATATTTTCCTTCTCCATTACGCATATCATTTAACCATTCACCATCATAAATTAATTGTCCGTCTTTGTAAGATTTACCTTTGCCGTGTTTTAAATCGTTTTTCCATTCGCCGTCATATTCTAATTGTCCATCTTTGTAAGATTTACCTTTACCATGTTTTAAACCATTTTTCAATTCGCCTTCATATTCACCTTCATATAATAAATCATTTAATTCGCCATCTTTATGATGCGTAATCACAATATTATAAGGTTTTATGATACGTATACGTTTAATAGGCTTCTTCTTTTTGTAGGTTGGTCGGAATGATACACTATTGAGTTGAATCCATTCGGCATAAGTATCTTTCAAATGTTTTAAATATGTTTCAACTTCCTGAATCGATTCTTTCAACTCATTCATAACTTCGTCCATATTGAAAAACTTATTCATTTAAACTTTTCAATTTTATAAATAGAGCGATTGGTTTGTCATGATGAATTTCATAATTTTATGTTTTCCGTCTTTGATTTTATCTAACAATTCATAATCATTTGTATATTCACAAATACTAGTGATTTCATTACTAATATGAATTAATTTCAAACAACACTTTACAAAATCACCAATAAATAAATTTGTTTGGCTTTTAAATTCACGAATGAAATGTAGACAACTTTGCTCATCATTACACTCCATCCATAATCGTATATAATCATACATAACATATTGTAAATTATATTGATTCATGGAAGATAGTCCATATTTTGTCTCTTGATCTTCATAATAATTCATACGTTCTTTGATATAACTTACATCTTCGGGTTCTGGGACCGGTTCACATTTTAATTCATAAAAACAGCTTAATAAAGAAAATAAACTACTACTTGTATATTCTTTGAATCCATTTGTTTTTTTATATAAATCACTGAATACCAATAAATGCATTTCATTCATCATACACGCCATTTTACCCTTTTCGGTGATTACATTATTTTCCATAAACCCGTTTTCAGATAAAATTCTATACGCGTCTTCTATTTTGGTTTCAATATAAGACTCCGCATACGTTTTGTAATAATTCTCGTCTTGAATGCGTTTTTCAACGTCTTTCCATTTTTCATATATTTCTTTATATTCTATAATATCGGTATATTCCTTCATTTTCTTTTGTAGTTCTTTACGTTTTTTATTAGAGACAAGGTCTAAATGACTTTTCAATGATTCATATTCTTGGCAACGTATTAAGACCATTGTATCCATAGACGGTCTTTCATTTTCGTTTTCATTAATAATACGTTTACTTCGTTCAATAGCACCCTTAATATCCATATACATTAGACTCTTTTTCACATAATCTATACACTCTGATTTCGTAAATGATGTATGAAGAATAAACGAATAATTAATCTTAAACTTAGATTTAATATTTGTCTCTTTACTTGATAATAAATCTATATATTCAGAAGGTTCGATTGATTTAAACAAGTTTGTTAATAAAACCACATAGCCAATTTTATCAATATTACGACGACCAGCTCGTCCACACATTTGTTTAAACTCGTTATTGTATAACATACGATATTTATTTCCGTCATGTTTATTTAAGCTAGTAAAACATACTGTCTTTGTAGGCATATTTAATCCAATCGCGAATGTTTCGGTAGCAATCAATACTTTAATATATTTTTGTTCGTATAAAATTTCCATCATTTCACGAAAAATAGGCAACATACCAGCGTGGTGTAACCCAATTCCCTTTTCTAGTAATTTTACATAATTCTCATATTCCGGTAAAATAATATATTCTTTCCAATTGGGTACACGTGATACTAACAGTTGCTTACATACTGGAGCAACATTATAATCTTTTTCATTTTCTTCAAACAAAGGAGTTGTAATATCGTTCGATAGTTCTTCTACTTGTTTACGTGAAAATACAAAAAATAACGCAGGAAACATTTCTTTTTCGCGTAAGGTTTTACATAATTCATTCACCACAAATTTACGATTTACATAACTATGTTTTATAGCCTGGATACACGTTTTATTTATTTTTAAAGAAGAATCTGTAATTTGAGACAATCTATTATAATGTTTGAATACAATATCACGATCTTCTTTTTTTGTAAGCTGTTGAATCGATTTATCAGGAATTGTAAAATATTGATAATATTCCAGCGGAACAACGCGTTCTTTTGTTCCGCAAATCACTATATCTTTTCCTTTTATTTCAGTTAGCCATTTAGATATATATTCTACATTTCCAATCGTCGCGGATAACATAACCATTTGGACATGATTGGGTAATAACATCATAGATTGTTCCCAAATGGTTCCACGGTCTTCATCGTTTATATAATGAACTTCGTCAAAAATAACACAACCTAGTTCGGTTTCAAAATCCATATCAAAATCTAAATGAGACAAAGTATCTTTCCGTAATAATTTATTATATAAGATTTCAGTTGTCATAATTAATACATCCGCGCTTGGATTATGTTTATTGTCTCCAGTCAAAATTCCTACTTCTAATTTTGTATATTGTTTTACAAAATCAGAATATTTTTGATTGCTAAGGGCTTTAATAGGTGAGGTATAAATTACCTTTTTTCCTTTTGATGTGAAATACTCAATCGCGTATTGAGCAGGTAATGTTTTACCCGAACCAGTATGCGCTGTAATCAATACATTTTTTCCATCTTCAATGCCTTGAATGGCTTCACGTTGGAACGGACTTAATATCATGGATAGTATAATATATAGTTAGTATTTAATATAATTTATTAATATCAATCGAATTTATATTTCCTATTATAGTATATACATGCCCAATTGCTTCATTCGCCTTATCAATAATAGTAGTAATATCAGAATTTATGGTAGTATATGGATATAATAATGAATTATCATATATAATATCTAACGATTGATAAATAGATTGAAACGAAATATCTTCTAATATGGTTTTATATGAATTTAACTGGTATATTAAACTACTATCATAGATTGAACTCAATGAAGCATCAACCGAACTAAACGATATGCTCTCTAATATGGTTTTGTACGCAATTAACTGAGTGATTAAACTACTATCATATATTGAATTTAATGATATTTCTATAGATTGAAACGAAATATCTTCTAATATAATTTTATAGGCAGATGCTTTATTTTTTATCGTAGTATCATTTATTATATTACTCAATGAATTATCAATCGTACTAAACGATATGTCATCTAATATATCGTTATAAGAAGTTAACTGACTGATTAAACTAGTATCGTAGATTGAATTTAATGATATTTCTATAGATTGAAACGATAT
>Ga0115001_10001913_pt1 | contig 16057 bp, 19 predicted proteins | sample ArcticOcean_MG_C_12_FD_89869 | JGI IMG/M metagenome (GOLD analysis project Ga0115001, IMG submission 89869) | Marine microbial communities from western Arctic Ocean - ArcticOcean_MG_CB8_130 | ecosystem: Environmental > Aquatic > Marine > Oceanic | place: Arctic Ocean: Canada Basin | collected... | reverse complement strand
TGCGATCACAGCAGAACCATTAACACCTACTCCGATGACAGCAATGCTGATTGGTTCTGTTGGAAGTGTAATAATGTACTTTGGAACGAAACTATTAGAACATTTAAGATTAGATGATGTTGTAGGTGCGATCCCGGTACACTTTTTTGCAGGTATCTTTGGAACATTAGTTGTACCATTTACCAATCCAGATACTTCTTTTGGAACACAGTTCTTAGGTGTTGTTTCAATTTGTACTTTTAGTTTTGTGTTCTCATATGCTGTATTTAGAGCAATGAAAGAAACTACTGGTCTAAGAATAAGCAAGGCAGCAGAAAAGCTTGGTACTGATAAAGCGGAGATAGGAGTAGCTGCTTATTCAATTAGAGACTAAAAAGTATTTTTAAAAAACACCCCTTAAAAAAAAGAAGCCCGAGAAATCGGGCTTTTTTTTAAACTTTATTTTCATCCCAATTTTTTATCCATTCATAATTTGGTGGAACACCATAAGCTGAATTGATGTTAGTAGAGTGCATAGCCAATGACGGTATTGGACTTAAACAATATTCTTTTTGATATATTTCATGAAGTTTTTTTTCCATTGGATGGTGTCTTTTAGTGCTCATTAATATGAAGCTATCTATATACTTTAAGATCATCTCTTTACTTGTTAAAAAAGTTATTAGAGTCTCTTTAACAGTTCTCCAATGTCTTTTATTACCAATAAAAATGTTAGTATTTTCTGCTTTGGTATACAAGTATGGGTAATCAGCAGGACACAAGAAAATTTCCCGACCCGCTTGAGATGAAATTTTCTCATAAGCAAAAAGCATCTCCATTATAGCTTCTTTTTTATGAATATAATCGTCTTCAACAAAATAAACTAAATCTTTACCTAATTTTTTTGTCAAATTAACAGACACCAGTATATTTATCATATTTGATATCATTGCATCTGAAATAGGCTCACCAAACTCATCATTTTTATTTATCTGATTTAGATAATCATTTTTATTAACACTAATTAAATTAGTATCAAAATTTGCATTTTCTAATAATTTTTTAATCTTTGTTAGATTTTCTGGCTTAGAGTTATCATCAGTAATAATTAAATTAATTTTTAAGTTTTTAAACTCCTTAAGTGCTATGTGTGAAGAATTTATTATAGAATTAATAGTTCTCAAGGTATATTCAATTTTTGGAGCGTCAAAAATTCTTTTTTTATTTTGGTCAAGCATATTTCTACTTCTATCCACCTCAGTAGAAGTGTAAGATCTGATAATAATCATTAAATCTTTTACCTGTCTTTTAATAGTAACTTTTCCTAGCGGTATGTTTATAGATGATTTTCCTGGTTCGCTTAAATTTTCCTCCGCATATTTGTTTAAAGATGGAATAAATAGGTTATTTTGATCAATGATTTCATAACCAATTTTTCTACATAATTTAATAAAAATTTTTTTTAAAAAATTTTTATTATTTATTTTATTTTTATTTTTTTTCATCTTTATCTAATAATAATTTTTTCCATTTGCTAAGCGTTAACATGTTATTAACACTGTTTTTCCAACTCATAGAGGGATAATTAGCCTCTAAATTACCTTTTTTTACCGAAGTATTGACGTTGAATATTTGACATGAAAATAAATCTAATTTTGATTTAATGTCAATTTTAGTGCATTTGCCGCCAACATAAATCTCTATAAAAGATTCTTTCTCAGGTGCCCATGGGTTTGAAATGACTATTTTACCTAGTGCTCCTACAATTATAGTTTTATTTTGCATTTCACGTTTAATAGCAACGCCGATTTTTGATCTGATCCCATTATTGTAATTTAAAGTTGCATATGCAATTTCGTCCACACCATTTTTATGAAAAGAACCAGAAACATCTTCTATCTCTGGTACTATTTCATTTTTTATATTTTTTATATTAGCAATTAAATTTGACATAGTTACAGGATAGCAGCCAACGTCTGATATAGCACCACCCCCTAACTTTGGATCAAATAATCTTTTTTTTTTGCTCTCTTTCTCTATACAGAAGCCATATGTTGAGTAAATTTCTCTAACTGGACCAATAATATTATCTCTTAATTTTTGTATAATGAAGTCTATCTGAGGATGAGATCTGTAAGCCACAGCTTCCATAAAGAAGACTTTAGATGTTTTTAATTTTTTACTGATTTCTAGTGTTTCTTCATAAGTCAAAGTCATAGGTTTTTCACATAGTATATTTTTTCCTGAATCTATAGCTTTTAAAATTAACTCATGATGAGTGTTGTTAAGAGTTGATATATATATATTTTTAATTAGATCACATTTAAAAAAATCTTCATTGCTCTTAAACTGATATTCGCTCTTGATATTAAACCGATAACCAAATTTTTTTCTTTTAAAAAAGGAGCTGCTACAGACACCTAAAAGCTTAGTATCGTTGAGTGTTTTTATAGACAAGGCAAATTTTTTTGCCATATACCCCAAACCAATTATTCCCCAATTCATTGCATTTCTTATGTTAAAAATAATATTTTTTGCTTATAAAGATTATAATTAAAATTTATTTCATATTTAAGAATATTCATAATATCATCATTTAAAGAAATGAAAATAAAATCATCACAAACATTGGTCGAAGAAGCTGAAAAGTGTATCGAAAGCCTAACGGTTAAACAAGTTGAAGAAATATTGAAAAATAAAAACGGAAAATTAATCGATGTACGAGATATAAGAGAGCTATGGAAAGAAGGGACTATAAAAGACTCAAAACATATCCCTAGAGGAATGTTGGAATTTTGGCTCGATCCTCAAAGTTCTTACTACAAGGAAAACCAATTAAATCTCAAAAAAAAATTTATTTTATTTTGTGCTTTAGGACAACGATCTGCATTAGCAGCTAAAACACTTATTGATATGGGCTTTGAAAATATTGCACACGTAAAAGGTGGTTTTGACGTACTTAAGCAGAGCGAACTAGAACTGATCGTAAAAAAAAAAAAATAATTATTTTAAAGACTCGGCTAAAGCATATTCCAGTCTATCTTGTCCCCAAAATATTTTATTATTTACTACAAAAGTTGGAGCACCAAAAACACCTTTATCATAAGCTTCCTGTGTTCTTTTCTTAAGATCATCTTTTAGATTCTGATTTGAAAGTCTTAGAGAAAAAGTTTTGGGATTTATTTCTAAATTTTTTAAGGTTTTGTTAATGACCTCCTGGTCATTTAAATTAATACCACTAACCCACATAGCTTCAAAAATTTTATCTATATAATTATTTGCTATTCCATCTTCTTCAGCAATTAACACACCACGCATAAGATCAATTGTTTTAATAGGAAAGTATGAGTTAAATTTAAAGTTAATTTTGTATTTTTCACATACCATTTTACAATCTCTAATCATAAACTTTGCTTTAGCAGGTATAAAAGCAGGAGCTGTAATTTTGTGTAAATTATGAAGACCACCAAGCAATATTGGTTTTAATCTAAATTTAAAATCTTGTTTAAATTTAATTTTTTTAATTTGTTGAAAAGAAATAAAGGTATAAGGGCTTACAAAATCAAAATAAAAATCTATAGTTTTACTCATAGAAATTAATTCTTTTCGCGTAGAATATTCTGATAAGCCAATAAGTTACTATTCCTACAGGTCCGGCAAAATAAGTGATTATAATACATGGAATAGATAAAAATTTAGGCACCATATATCTTTGGCAATCTCTCGCGATCCATGACCCGATAAATAAACTTATTGCAAGAAAGTGTAACCAAAACACAAGTCTTAAAGATTCATTGGAATATATTTCATTCAAACCATCTAAACCTAAGTAAAGATTAAATCCTTTAAGAATGCTTCCCTCTAAAATAATTTGGTGAGTTACAAAAACATAAGCAATCGTTAACAATAAAGGCACGATAATAGAGTGACAAAAAATTTTTGTAATAGCATGGTTGGGTATAAACACTAGTAGCAACCAAAAAGGAACAACCCCCCAATTAGCAAACAAGTAAATGTTTTCAAACGTTAATAGGCTCTCAAGAGTATTTATCATTAAAAATAATATAGTATATTAGCTAAATGAATCCCACAGCAAATAAAAAAGATTTTGAAGATCTTACAACGAATTTAAAGGACTTGGCTTATGCTTATCTAGAAAAATACAGCCCTTCAAAACAGCAACTAAAAATATATCTTTTAAAAAAATACTTAACAAAAATTAAAGGAACAAAGTCTAAAAGAGAAGTCTCAGAAATTATAGATGAAATACTAGAAAATCTTGAAAAAAATAGAATCATAAATGATGAATTGTACTCTGACTCTAAAGCTAGGATGTTTTTAAGACGTGGATACTCTTTAAACAAGATTAATCAGTCATTAAGAAATAAAGGAATTGAAAATGAGTATATTAAAAATAGTATAGACAAAATAAAAGAAGACACTATAGAACCGGATTTTGTATCTGCTCTTAAACTCTGCAAAAGAAGAAGAATAGGAGCGCTTAGACCTGGCGCCAACAGGCAGTTATTTTATAAAAAGGATATGGGCATTTTAGCAAGAAATGGTTTTAGTTTTGAGTTGTCCAAAAGAGTTTTAGACCTACCGTTAGAAGAATTTAACAAACTACTACGAATTATTTAACTTATCTTTTTTTTCTTGTTCAACAAGAATATCTAGCTTTTTTTTCAATGTATTTCTAACAATAATAAAAAACAACCAACCAAATATAGTTACAGAAATTACAATAATTAAAATTGTTTTAATCATTTAAATTTTGAGCACGACGCATTAAGATGCTTGGATTTGCATAATCTTCTTTACCATAATCAAAGGGTTTACCATCTAAAGTTTTTATAATTGCACCAGCGTGTTCAGCTACCGCATGACCGGCGGCATAATCCCATTCATTGGCTCTCTCTTTAGCAGCATATATATCGTATTCTCCGTTAGCTATTACGCAGAATTTATATGAGCTAGCCATCTTAACAACAGAGGTTACATTATATTTTTTTAATTCTTTCATAATTTCTTCTGATGGGTTCGAAGAGCTAGCTAGTGCCACAACCTCTCCCCTGGAAGTTTTTTTAGAACATTCATTTTTTATTTTTTTATTATTTTCAATTAAATAACTGTCTCCAACTCCATAAGAGTAAAAAAGTTGCTTTTTTTTAGGTGCCCCCACCAAACCTATGATTGGAATTTTATCAATGATTAATGATGCGTTTAATGTGTATTCATCTTTACCAGCTATATATTCTTTTGTGCCGTCAATTGGATCAATAAGCCAAAATATTTTTTCTTTATTTTTGATTTTTAGATCTACAGTTTCCTCAGACACAATAGGTATATTGGGAGTAAGTTCTAAAATTTTATTTGTTATAAGTTCGTTGCATTTAAGATCACCATTACTAACTGGTGATCCATCTTCTTTGATTTCAATTTTAAGACCCTTGGCATAAAGATCTATAGACTCTTGGCCCGCAACATTAAAAGTTTTAATTAGACCCTCAGCTATAATCTTTAATTCATTTTTTTTCATTTTTAATTTTTTCTAATATTATTATTTCACCGTTTATAACTTGTTTTCCTTGATTTTGAAAATTTACAGTAATCTTATTTTTAATTATTGACTGAACTTGGCCGATCCCCCAATCTTTTTGCAATGGGTTAATGACATAATCTCCTGGTGTAAAATCAAAATGGTTCATGGAAAATGCTCTTTATATATAATATATATATCAGCTCATGATTAATTCGCTAGGTATCAAAAAACCACCCAAAAAAACAAAAATCGTAGTTGCTATGTCTGGTGGTGTAGATTCATCTGTTGTTGCGGGCTTAATGAAAGAAGAAGGTTATGACGTAACTGGTATTACATTAAAATTATATGATGATAGCAAAGTTTCTAAAGAAGGGAGACAATGTTGCGCAGGACAAGATATATTAGATGCAAAAAGAGTTTCAGAACATTTAAATATTAATCATAAAATATTATTTTATCAAAAAAAATTTAAAGAAGAGGTTATAGACTCTTTTATTGATAGCTACGTAGCTGGAGAAACACCCATACCATGTGTTCAATGCAATCAAACTGTAAAATTCAGAGATTTATTCAAATATGCAAAAGAATTAAATGCAGACGCTTTAATAACTGGCCATTACGTAACGAGACTTTACAGTAATGGTAAAGCAAACATGTACAGAGCAAAAGATGGCAATAGAGATCAAAGTTATTTTTTGTTCAGCACCACTCAAGAGCAGTTAGATTATTTAAGGTTTCCACTAGGTGAAATTAAAAAAGAAGAAACAAGAAATATAGCAAACAAACTAAATCTAAACGTGGCCGACAAACCAGACAGTCAAGACATCTGTTTTGTCCCTAACGGTGACTATAGTTCTGTTATCAAAAAATTTAGACCTGCGTCTTTTAAAGTTGGAGATATTTTAGATTTAACCGGAAAAAAACTTGGAGAACATGAGGGCATAATTAATTATACAACTGGACAGCGGAAAGGTATTAAAATTTCAAGTACAGATCCTTTGTACGTTGTAAGTATAAACGCAGACACAAATACAATAATTGTTGGACCTAAAGAATCTTTAATTATCCAAAATTTACAATTAAGAGACTTAAATATTTTAGGTGTCGAAAGAGAATTTGATCAACCTATTTCAATAAAAGTAAGATCAACTGGAGAATTATTAAATGCAAAAATTAATTTTAAAAATAAGTCTGCAGATGTTAATATATTTGAAGGAGAGGCTGGCATCGCACCAGGTCAAGCATGTGTTTTTTATTCTAAAGATAATCATGGGGATAAACTTTTAGGTGGTGGCTGGATTTATAAGACAGCTACCAAAAATTTATCCACGTAATTAACAGGTAAAAATAAACGCAACTAATAAGTGATATCTTATTAAGATCTCACATGTTTTAATGTAAATGAATTAAGAGGCAACTCTTAACTGGCCAGCTTAGGAAAGACCGCAAGGTTCAAGCTAGGAGGGCAGAAAACATGAGCAAGTAGAACTAAACAGCTCATGTGACCGAAACGATAGCAGTTCTATAATAGCGTTTCAAAATTTCAAGATTAAGTGGCGAAAGCCACTTAATCTTTGATTTTTTATAAACACTTCTTTTTTACACTTTCTGTACTATTAAAATTAATTATAATAAGTATCAATATAAATCATGAGAATTGAAGAAGAACTAAAACTAGATTACTCTGACGTTTTGTTCAGACCTAAAAGAAGCACACTATCTAGCCGTAAAGAAGTAGATCTTCATAGAACCTACAAATTTAAATACAGTAAAAATGAATGGACAGGAATTCCTATTATGGCCGCCAATATGGATGGCGTAGGTGAACTTGGTGTAGCCGAAAATCTTTCAGAATTTAATATGATTACATCTTTAACTAAACAACATGATGTAAAAAAACTTAAACAATATAAAAATTTAAAATCAATTTATAAAAATATAGCTTTAAGCACGGGTATAAAAAAAGAGGACTTTGAACAGTTGGGCAAAGCATTAAAAGAATTCAGTTTTATAGGATTTATTTGTGTTGATGTAGCTAATGGATATTCAGAGCGTTTTAGTAGTTTCATAAAAGCAGTAAGAGAAAAATACCCAACCAAAACAATAATAGCAGGAAATGTTGTTACAGCAGACATGACACAAGAACTTGTGCTAAGTGGTGCCGATATTGTTAAAGTTGGTATTGGACCTGGAAGCGTTTGTACAACAAGAATACAAACCGGAGTTGGTTATCCTCAATTAAGCGCCGTAATGGAATGTGCAGATGCCGCACATGGGCTTGGAGCCCACATTATTGCTGACGGTGGATGTACTTGTCCCGGTGACGTTGCGAAAGCTTTTGGTGCTGGTGCTGATTTTACAATGCTAGGAGGAATGTTTGCAGGACATGACGAAGGAAGAGGAAAATTAATCAAAGATAAAGGCAAAAAATATATTGAATTTTATGGATCAAGTTCACTTGTAGCTAACAAAAAACACTATGGCGGTTTATCTGATTACAGAAGTAGCGAGGGAAGAACTGTTAGGGTTAAATATAGAGGCAAAATAAAAGATACTATCTTAGATATCTTAGGCGGAATCAGAAGTAGCTGTACTTACGTTGGGGCTCCATCACTAAAGCAATTGAGTAAATGTACAACTTTTGTTAGGGTAACTAATCAATTTAATAAAACTTTTGTAGAATAAAATATAAATTTTATAGGCATGTATTTGATGATGGCCTAACATCAACACAGAAAAGATTTTGTAGCAATGGATTGTGTTTAACTCTTAAACCTAAAAATTAATATACTAAGATGTTTTTTTCCAGAGTAGACTGGTGAGCAAATAAAAAAATACCACTCCTACAAAATAGTTCCACTCTAGGCCATGTTTGAAATGAATATTTCCACCTAATATTAGAAAAGGAATGCTTATTACAGCCACAAGTATTAAGATAGAAACTAATAAAATTTTTAATTTTAAAATATTCGGATGAAAGAATTCTTTTAATTCTTTTTTTAGTTTATAAAAATTTATAACAAGCACGCTTTGAGCAATTATCTCGAATACAATAAAACTCACTAAAACAACTCTTCTTAAAAATTTAAATATTTTTATATCTGTCTCCAGACCTAGAAGAATTGAATGAAGCGTTAGAAATACAGCAGATAAAATTCCAAAAATCATAAAATTATTTTTTTTAGTATCAGTATTTTTAAAATGGTTTATCAAAATATTATTTTTGTACCAGTAAAAACAAAGAAGAATTGCAGTTATAATCATGCCAGGTTTAAAGATTAAGTATTGGGGAAAAGTTCTTGAAGCTCTACTTATAGACAAGCTACCATCCAAGTAAGGAATAGTGAAACCAGATCTTCCTATTTGATCGACAGTAAAAAAAGTATTTTCAAAAAAATCATAATTTACAGAGACTAATAGACATACATTTACCGCAACAAGAGGGACTAAAAAGACCCAGAGACTCAAGGATCTTATTTGAGCTATTTCTTTCATCGCTATATTAAAAAATTATTTCTTTTTATTTCTTTTTCTAGCTCTTCTCTTTTTTGAGCCAATTTTTCGTCTGCCTCTATGTTTCTTTGGATATCCCATAATTTAATTTTTTTTATATTCTTAGTTATTAAAATCTATATAATATTAAAACTATCGTTTGATTATACTTAAATTATGAAAAAGTCCATAAGCACAATTATAAAACACAGTTCTTTCAGTAAAATAAATCGTTCAGCAAATCCGGCTGTAGTACGCGCGTCAACTATCTTGTTTGATTCTATGCAAGAGCTAGCGTCCCATGAAAAAAAAATCTTACTAGACAAGCCAATTACACATTATGCATATGGCAGATATGGCAGCCAAACAACTATCGAGCTGCAAAAGATTGTTAAAGAGCTTGAGCAAGCTCATCATGTTTTCTTACACTCTACTGGTTTCGGATCTGTATCGTTAGCTTTTATGGCCCTGTGCCAATCAGGTGATGAAGTTTTAGTAGGTGACAATGTTTATTATCCAACGAGAGAAATAACAGAAAAGTTGTTACCTAAATACAATATTAAAACTAAATATTACGATCCAAACAATATTAAGGATTTAGAAAGTAAGATTACAAAAAAAACAAAACTAATTTTTGTAGAAAATCCAGGCAGTATAACTTTTGAATTCCAGGACCTTATAGAGATCATCAAGTTAGCAAAAAAAAATAATATTATTACAGCAATGGACAATACTTGGGGTACGCCACTATACTTTAAACCTTTGTTACTTGGTTTTGATGTTTCTATTTCTTCAGCAACTAAATATTTTTCCGGGCATTCTGATGCTATGGGTGGAACGTTAGCTGTTAATAAAAAAACTTATAGCAAGGTAAAATTTTGTGACAAACTTTTAGGGAGCAGATTGTCCGCCGATGAAGCTTATTTAATTATAAGAGGTATCAGAACTTTAGATGTAAGGCTTAAAGCTCATTATGAAAATACAACAAAAATAGTTAATTTTCTAAAAAAACAAAAAAAAATTAAAGAAGTTTTGTATCCGCATAAACCTGGTTCTAAAAATTACAAAATGTGGAAAAAATACTATACTGGTGCTACAGGACTTCTTTCAGTTCTTATAAAAGCTAAAAGTAAAGCATCTGTTTTAAAATTTGTAAATAAACTAGAACTGTTCGGTATTGGTTATAGCTGGGGAGGGTTTGAAAGCTTAGCTATTTATCACGATGTATCAAAAAGTAGAAATTTTTATAAATTTGAAAAAAATGAGCACTTAGTCCGAATACATGTTGGATTAGAAGACTCAAAAGATCTAATAGCTGATTTAAAAAATTCTTTAAAATATATTAAATAAATATTTTAAGCAGTCCGTAATATAGGTCTCTCGTCAATTGGCAAGTGAACAAAACCTGCAAATACTGAAAGTAATACAGACAGATACCAAGCGTAATTATAACTTCCGTAGGTATCAAAAAAATAACCTCCTAAATAAGCACCTAAAAATGAGCCAACCTGATGACTGAAAAAAACAATGCCAAAAAGAGTTGCTAAAAATTTAGTGCCAAATATTTGTGCTACTATTCCATTTGTAGGTGGGATAGTCGCTAGCCATAAAATACCAAATAAAACTCCGAAAGATAAAGCTGAAAAAGTTGAAGGAGGAAGTACTAGAAAAATAATAAGCACAACACCTCTTGCAAAATAGAGAATACTTAATAAAATTTTGTTGCTATATTTTGAAGCCAAAAATCCCATTCCTATTGTACCGAAAATATTAAAAAACCCAATTAACGCCAAGATTGCCGCCGCTGTCCAATCGGGCAACCCTTTTTCTTGAATGTATCCAGGTATGTGTGTTGCAACTAGGGTAATTTGAAAACCACAAACAAAAAAACCAGCAACTAAAAGCATATAACCTTTATGTTTAAACGCTTCCTTCAAAGCGCTTAAGGTAGTTTGGTTTCTTGCGAAAGAATTATTCGTTGTATCCACGTATTCTTTTTTAAATAAAAACAGAGAACAAATAGCTCCAAAAATTAAAAAGTATATGTAGTACTGAACAGTATTTTGCCATCCATAAGCACCATTAGAAAATTTTGCAAATAATGGCATAAGAAAAAAACCAATTGATGCAGACCCGGTTACTATTCCCACAGAAATTGTTCTATTTTTATCTGAGAAATACTTCCCAACAGCTGATACGGGAACAGACACGGCAGTACCCCCAAGTGCAGCTCCAATCATAAGGCCTATACTTACAGTAAAGATTGAATTAGACGCTGGCTGAATTAAAATAATATAAGTACCTAGAATATAAATAAGGAAAGCGCTAAACGCAGCTCTATTTGCACCGTACTTATCTGCAATGACTCCAAAAAAAGGAGCTGTTATTCCCCACAAAAGCATCTGCACGCCAATTGCCAGTCCAAATTGAGTCCTGTTAATTCCTAAATCATCTTCAAAAAACTGAAAGAATAAACCCCAAGTTTGCCTAATACCCATGGCTACTAGAACAACAAAGCACCCTGCAATTAATACTATTAGAGATTTTTTATTTTCAAAAAATTTTTTTTTCATAGTTATTTTAAAATTTCAACTTATCAGAATATAAACCAGTTATATATATTAACAAATACATCTAATAGTTGTAAATATTTTTATTGTATTTTTTATTTTAATTTGAAAAAAGTACTTTAACAAAGGATATAAAATGTTTTCAAAAGAACTAAATAAAAAACTAGACCATTACCATTTATTAAATCACCCATTCTACAAATCGTGGACAGAGGGAAAGTTAACAAGAGAAATTATTAAGGATTATGCCGAACAATATTATCAACATGTAAAAGCATTTCCTAGATATATCAGCGCTACACATTCTTTATGTGAAGATATTGAAAAGAGAAAAATCCTTTTAGAAAACTTAAACGATGAAGAAAACAGAGACTCAGATCATCCTAAGCTTTGGAAAAATTTTGCAATGGCAATGGGAGCTGACGCTAAAGAAATAGAAGAAATTAAACCTGATCAATTTACAAAAGACTTAATTGATAATTTCTTCAAAAATGGAAGATCAACTTATGCTGAAGGACTTGCATCTTTGTACACATACGAGAGACAAATACCTGAAATAGCAGATACGAAAATTCAAGGTTTGAAAGCACATTATGGTGTTAACTCAAAAGAAGGTCTTGAGTTCTTTGAAACGCACAAAAAAGCTGATGTTTTTCACAGGGTAGAATGCGAAAAATTATTAGACGGACTTTCTAAAGAAGAGCAAGGTAAAGCTGAAATTGCAGCCCTATTAACAGCTAAATATCTTTGGAATTTTTTAAGTGGCATGGCAGAAAAACATAATTTACCACAAGCAGCTTAAAAATAAGTTGAATTTAATATCATAAACTATATTAAATATAATGTGAAAAAAACTTCCGAAAAAAGTTTTGGTATATTATTTTTTATTGTTTTCTTTTTAGTAGCCATTTGGCCTTTGTTAAATAGCGACTCAATAAGGCTTTGGTCTTTAGCTGTATCATTTGCTTTTTTAATAATTGCTTTTTTAAAACAAGAGTTACTAAAACCCTTAAATAACAGCTGGATAAAATTTGGAGAGATGCTTGGTAAAATTATTTCGCCAATAGTTATGGCCTTAATTTTTTTTTTAATTTTAACACCATTGAGTTTAATAATTCGTATATTTGGAAAAGACCTTTTAAAAATTAAATTTTCAAAGGATAATTCTTATTGGATTAAAAGAGAAAAAAATATTACTTCAATGGACAAACAATTTTGATGATTGATTTTATAAAAGAATTTTTAGAATTTTTAAAAGTTAGAAAAAAATACTGGCTTTTACCAATAATAATAGTTTTAGCTTTATTTGGTATTTTAATAGTACTAGCCCAAGGCTCTGCCGTAGCTCCATTTATTTATACCATTTTTTAGTGATTAATATTTTAGGCATTTCGGCATTTTATCATGACAGTGCAGCAACACTTATTCAGAATGGAGAAATAATAGCAGCAGCACAAGAGGAAAGATTTTCTAGAGTCAAACACGATAAAAAGTTTCCTAAAAATGCAATTAAATATGTTCTCGAGGAAGGTAAAATAGAACTTCATAATGTAGATTATGTTGTTTTTTTTGAAAAACCTTTTCTTAAATTTGAAAGACTGCTTGAAACTTATTTGGCATTTGCACCGAAAGGATTTAAATCTTTTTCTCTAGCTATGCCAGCCTGGTTGAGAGAAAAACTTTTCCAAAAAAAATATTTATTTGATTTTTTGCAAAATTTAGATGAAGATTTTAAAGATATAAAAAAAATTAAATTTTCGGAACATCATTATAGCCATGCCGCTAGTGCTTTCTACCCATCACCTTTTGAAGAAGCTATAATATTAACTTTAGATGGAGTGGGTGAGTGGGCTACAACCACAGTTGCTCATGGAAAAGGAAATAAAATTACAATGCTCAAAGAAATGCATTTTCCACACTCTCTAGGTCTTCTTTATTCTGCTTTTACTTATTACGTTGGATTTAAAGTTAATAGTGGTGAGTATAAAGTTATGGGATTAGCTCCTTACGGTAAGTCTATTTATAAAAATTTAATTTTAGAAAACTTAATCGACCTTAAAAACGATGGATCATTTAGGCTAGATATGAGTTATTTCAATTTTGCAACAGGCTTAACAATGACAAATAAGAAGTTTGATGATTTGTTTGGTCAACCAGTTAGAAAATCTGAAGAAGAACTCTTAACACAGTTTCATATGGATATTGCTGCCTCTGTTCAAGCTGTCACAGAAGAAATAGTTCTGAGGCTAACAAAAAATATTGCCTCAGAGTATAAAATTAAAAACTTATGTTTGGCTGGCGGTGTTGCTTTGAATTGTGTGGCTAACGGAAAAATATTAAAAAATAAAATATTTAATAAAATTTGGATTCAACCAGCTGCTGGTGATGCAGGAGGCTCATTGGGTGCTGCCTTAGCCTACTGGCATCAAGAACTCAAGAAAAAAAGAATTGTAAATTCAACTGATACTATGAAGGGATCCTACCTAGGTCCTAAATTTGAAAACAATATTATTGAAGAAGAGCTTAAGGTATTAAATGCAAATTTTAAAAAACATAAAGAAGATGAATTAATTGATATTTTAGCTAAAGAACTAAGTACAAAAAAAACTATTGGTTGGTTTCAAGGTAGAATGGAATTTGGCCCTAGAGCCTTAGGAGGAAGATCAATATTAGCAGACCCAAGATCAGCAGAAATGCAAAAAGCACTTAACCTTAAAGTTAAATTCCGAGAAAGTTTCAGACCTTTTGCTCCATCAATTTTAAATGAAGAAGCATGTAATTGGTTCGAGCTAGATGAGGAGAGTCCATATATGCTTCTAGTAGCTAATATCAAGAAAGAAATTCAAATCCCCATGACAACTGAACAGAAAAATTTATTTGGAATAGAAAAATTAAATATTAAAAGGTCTGAGATTCCAGCTGTAACTCATGTTGATTATTCTGCAAGGGTGCAAACCGTGCACAAAGAAACAAATCCTAGATACTATAAGTTAATTAAAAAATTTAATGAATTAACAAAATGTCCAATTTTAGTAAATACTTCATTTAATATAAGAGGTGAGCCGATAGTATGTTCAGTAGAGGATGCTTTTAGATGCTTTATGGGAACTAATTTAGACATCTTGGTTGTTGAAGATTTTATTTTATATAAATCGGATCAAGACAATTCCTTAAAAGAAGATTACAAAAACAAATTTAAATTAGATTAGTTTAATTTTAAAACACTCGCTGGATCTAATTTTACACCAAACCAGTTAAGCCTGATATCAAGGTGAGCACCAGTAGATCTACCAGTTTTACCGACTGTTCCTATTATATCACCTTGTTTTACTCTTTCGCCATTTTTTACACTAATATCTTTTAAGTGCATGTAAAGAGTGCTTATACCATGACCATGATCAAAAATAATTGTACCACCGGTGTAATACAAATTTTTTTCTGCGAGAGTTACAGTACCGTCTAACATTGCTTCAATTTCTGTTCCTTCTTTAGCAGCAAAATCTAGTCCATAATGTGGGGACTTGGGAATACCATTTAATACTCTTTGACTACCGTAAACACCAGTGATGATTGAATCTTTAATTGGAAGTTTAAATTTTTTGTCAAAAAAATGTAAATCACTGTTAGTTGCTCTTGCTTCTGCGATTAACTTATTGTCACTTTTAATTCTTTCATAGACTTCCTTAGGAGGAGTAACTTGTTTTGGAGGCAGTCCATTTATTTTTTGTATTATATATTTTTTTTTATAAACTTTTTTTATGATTTCTTGACTTAAACCATTCTCAACTACTTTGATAGTAACATCATTTTTTCTGTTCTTGCTTAAACCAAAAACAAAAAAACCTTTTTTAGATACTTTAATCTGTTTTTTATCTACAAATACTTTTGAGTCAGGTATAGTTTTTCCAATAATCAAATTACCTTGCTCAAATTTACCCCTAAGTTCAGCCGAGCTTAAACAGCCAATAGAAAAAAAAATAAAAAATAATGATTTAAAAATTAATTTCATTTTATTAGCTTATAATTTTAACAGTTTTCTTTTATTCAAAAGGAAGTATTTTGTTAATTTGCTCTGCTATATATTTAGCATCACGAACTGTCATTTTTGTATGAATAGGTAAAACTAAATACTTATCTTCTACAGCGTCCATATTTTTAAACTTTTGATTTTTTATAAATCTTTTAAATATTGAATAGCGGTCATTTCTAAAATGAACTTGATTTGTTTCAATTAGTTTTTCTCTTAGTTTTTTTTGTAGGAGATCTTTTTTATCAATTAAAATTGTAAACAACCAATGAGCATGACCTTTGACATCGCTTGAATCAACAATCGTCACATTTGTATTTTTTTTTAAAATTTTTGTATAAGTATCAAAAATTAATTTTCTACAATTATCAATTTTTTTAAACTCTTTTATAGATTCAAGTAATAGTGCTGCACCTAAATCTGTCATTTGATATTTATAACCAACCT
>Ga0115001_10001911_pt1 | contig 16063 bp, 18 predicted proteins | sample ArcticOcean_MG_C_12_FD_89869 | JGI IMG/M metagenome (GOLD analysis project Ga0115001, IMG submission 89869) | Marine microbial communities from western Arctic Ocean - ArcticOcean_MG_CB8_130 | ecosystem: Environmental > Aquatic > Marine > Oceanic | place: Arctic Ocean: Canada Basin | collected... | reverse complement strand
TCACCAGATACATTACCGGCAGAAATGTTCAAAACTATAAAAAGAGGAATAGCAGAGAGAATATTGAGTGATGAGAAGGAGAAATGGTGGACTTGTAAAGAGTTTTACTTTGAGTGTGATAATTTAAGAAACAGATACACAGATGAAAAAGATGAGAAAAAGCTTAAGTTTTTAGATGAAATTAATGAGTTTGTTGAAGGAATTCAAAAAAAATATGAGCAAGCTTAATTTCTTGTGAATTAACTAAAATAATATTTTTTTACACATTGAATAATAAGTTAATCAATTATATAGGATCTAATATGGCAACAGTAAGTGTAACAGACAATAATTTTGATATAAAAGTATTAAAATCCTCGAAACCTATTGTAGTTGATTTTTGGGCTGAGTGGTGTGGACCATGCAAGCAAATAGGACCAACATTGGAAGAGATTTCTGATGAAATGGCAGATCAAGTTATAATAGCAAAACACAACATTGATAATGAACCAAATACACCAACGAAATATGGAGTTAGGGGTATCCCCACAATGTTACTGTTTAAAGATGGTGAGCTGAAATCAACAAAAGTTGGTTCAACACCTAAGTCAGATATTGTTTCTTGGATAAAAGAAAATATCTAATTTAAGTTTAAAATTTCTCCAGCGAGATACAAGGATCCTGTAATTAAGATAATATCATTTTCTTGAATCTTGATTGAAGAGATAGCTTCTTCTATTGATTTTTTATATTTAATGTTAGGAAAGTTGTTAATTTTTTCTTTGAGCTCACTTCCTTTGATAGCATTAGGTTGATTTGGAATATCAATTATTGTCAAAGATTCAATACCTTTAAAATAATTAATATATTCACTATGATTTTTATTAGACATCATACCCAAAATGATATGCTTTCTGCAGTTTAAACTTTGAAGATATTGGTTTAGAGCTTTTGCACCAAGTGGATTATGAGCACCATCTACAAATAGCTTATTATTTTTAACTAAATTTTTTAATTTTCCTAATTTAATTTCTTGGAGGCGTGCTATACTTTCAATTTTAGTAATACCATTTTTTATATTTTCATCAGTTATTGGGTAATTTATCAATTGTCTTGCAGTAGCAATAGCAGCTGAAACATTTTCTAATTGAAATTCACCAGGTAAGTTAGGTTTAGGAAGTTTTATCACACCAAATTCGTCCTCAAAATAAAAGAAATCATTTTCCATAAAAGTAAAGTTATAGTTTTTATTAAAAAACATTTTTTTTGAAATATTATTTTTTAAAGTATTTTGGATATGTTTATTGATTTCATTTGAGCTTTGTTTGGCAATTATAATTTTTGAATTTAATAAAGTCGAGGTTTTCTCAAATATAATTTTTTTAACAGTCTGTTCTTTTTTTGGAAGCCAATCTAAATGATCAAGGCCAATTGAAGTTACAATGCTTGCTAAATTTTTTTTTAAGATGTTTGTTGCATCAAACCTATGAAATAATCCAGACTCAATTAAGTTAATATTATGTGGATATTTTTTAGCATGATGGAAATAAGCAACTGTCAATATTTCAAAAAAAGTAATTTGTATCCCACTATTAGCCTCCTCTATTTCAGATAATAAATTGGCTAACTCACCATCATTCAACGGTTTGTTGTTATAAATAAATCTTTCGTTAATCTTTTGTATATGAGGACTCGTGTAGATATTACATTTATAATTAGCTTCTTTTAGAATTGCAGAGAGCGCTTGTATAGTTGAATATTTTCCATTGGTTCCAACTACAGAAATACAATTAATTTGATCTTGAGGATTTCCTAATTTTTGACAAAGATTCTTAGTTCGCTTTAGACTTAGATCTATTTCCTTAGGATGCAGCTTTTGCAAGCGTTCTATTATCTTTTGAAGTTTCATTTTCCAATGAATCTATAGCAGAATTTTTCTTTAGCAATATTGATAATAGTGTGCCAATTTTATCTCTTAAGTCTTTTCTTTCAACAATTAAATCCACAAAGCCAGATTTTTCAACATATTCACTTCTTTGAAATCCCTCAGGTAACTCCTCTCTAACGGTTCCTTGGATAACTCTTGCCCCAGCAAAGGCTATAAGTGCTCCAGGTTCTGCTAAATGAAGATCTCCTAACATCGCATATGACGCTGTGATACCACCAGCTGTAGGGTCTGTTAAAACAACAAGGTAAGGAAGATTATTTTTTTTAAGATCATTAATTGCTAATGTTGTTCTCGTCATTTGTGAAAGAGAGATTAATGATTCCATCATTCTCATTCCACCACCAGAAGCAAAAACTACAAAAGGCTGTTGTTTTTCTATAGCACGCTGGACCCCGTACAAGAAAGCCTCACCTTCAGAAGCACCGATTGAGCCACCTATAAAGTCAAAGTCTGATGCAATAGCTGTAAGTTTTACATTTTTAATATTTGTTTCAATTACCATCATTCCACAATCCATACCTGTTTTTTTTCGTGCAGTCTTTAATCTTTCTTTGTAGGGTTTGGAGTCGATCCAACTCAAAGGATCATCTTGAGGGATTGGTGTTTTTAAAATCTCATAATTATTTTTTCCAAAAATAATATCAAATCTTTGACGAGGAGTAATTCTATGATGTTTGCCACAAGACGAACAAACCCATAGATTTTCTTCTAAGTCTTTTTTAAGAATTGGTCCTTTGCAGCAAGATGTCCAGTCACTATTTGCTATGTCAGTCTTGGTTGCTCTTGTCCTAATAATTTTCTTTATTTTTTCACCAAAACGTAATGTTTTTTTAATCCAATTCATGAAATTTTATTTCTTAATCTTTTTACAATATTAGTTACATTTGTGACAGGATTTTGTTTCTTTTTAATAGATTTAGAGATTTCTTTGCATAAAGCGCTACCTACTACCAATCCATCAGCCTTTTTTAATGGAGTTATTGTCTTTTCTGTAATACCGAAACCAATAACTATATTTTTATTTTTATTTACATTTTTAACTTTATTATAATTTTGAATAATTTTTTTAGGTGAAACTTTTAGTTTGCCTCCTGTTGTTGAAAGCATCGAAATATAATAAATCATATCATGTGAATCTTTAATAATATTTCTCATTCTTTTTGAGGAGGTAGTGGGTGACACTAATTGAATAAAATTGATTTTTTGTTTTTTACATTTATCTGCAAAAACTTTGTTTTCTGGATAAGGTAAATCAACCACAATCAAACCATCAACACCTGCTTTTTTACACATATTAATAAAGTTATTGTCACCATATTGATAGATCATATTATAATATCCCATTAATATTACTGGCTTCGCCTGTTTTGATTTTTTAAAATTTTTCACAATTGAAAAGACATCTTTAATTTTAAAACCATTATTTAGGGCTCTGCATGCACTTGATTGGATTTGTCCACCATCAGCAATGGGAGTGTTGTGAGGAAAACCTATTTCACAAATATCAGCATGGTTGGCAATAGATTTTAATATTTCTAATGATTTTTTTTTACTACTATCGCCTGCTACAGTATAAGTAAGCAAAGCAGGCCTTTTTTCATGCTTAGCCTTTTTAAATGCTACATTAATTAAAGACATGTTAATTAACTTTCCCCAATCTAGCTTTTAAAATATCTCTATCCTTTTTTGCATCACCACAAGAATTTACAATAATAATTGTATCTTTACTTAATTTGGGAGCAACTTTAATAGCTTCAGCAAAAGCATGACTTGGTTCTAAGCTTGGGTTTATTTTTTCAAGCCCTCTAACAAGTGTATAGGCACTTAGTGCAGCCTCATCTGTTGCTGAAGTATATCTTGCTCTTTTTGTGTCTTTTAAAAAACAGTGAATAGGAGACACGCCTGGATAATCTAATCCTGCTGAAACTGATTCAGTGTCACTAATTTGTCCCTCTTTGTTTTGACAAACATAAGCAGCAGCACCATGTAAAATTCCTAGTTTAGCATTATTTGTTAAAGGTGCGGCATGTAATTTAGAGTCTTTAGGACCTCCCGCCTCAACACCAATTAATTCAATTTGTTTTTTATCATAATCAATAAATTCACTCCAGAACCCATAGGCAGAACTGCCACCACCAACACAGTTTATAAGTTTAATTTTTTTTGGGAATTTTGTAAATTCAGATTTAAGTTGTAGTTTTAATTCTCTTGAAATTTGAGCAGTGCTCCAACCACAAATTTTAACAAAAATATTAGGGCCAACAGTTGAGCCAACACACATATGAGTATTATCACAGTTTGAAACCCAGTATCTCATACACTCACTAACAGCATCAACAAGAGTCTGACTTCCTGAATAAACTGGAATAACTTCAGCTCCATTTTTTTTCATTGCAGCAACATTTGGTTTTTGTCTCTTTATATCTTTTGCACCCATAAATATTTTACATTTAAGGTCAAATTTTTTAGCCGCCATACTCAACATCTTTCCCGCATAGCCTGCCCCCGTGTCTCCCACAACATATTTTTTACCTGACTTTTTAGCAATAAGACAATGAACTGTAGCATTATATATTTTGTGAGCACCTCCGTTCGCTTCAGATACCATTTTAGCATATATTTGAGCTCCACCTAGGTAGTTAGATAGATTTTGAAGTTTTATAAATGAAGTAGGAGAACCAATATAATTCTTAAAGTAAAAATTTCTTTCTTTTAAAAAATTTTTATCTTGTCTTAGTTTTTCAAAAAGTACTGTTAAATCTTCAATAGGTTTTTTTAAAGTTTCTGGAATAAAATTTCCACCAAATTTTCCACCCCAAAATCCATTCTTGTCATGTTGATCAATTAAGGGAATTCTTTTTTTAAGCTTCATTATTAATTTGTTTAATTTTTTTTAAAAAAATATTAATCTTTGAAATATCTTTTAATCCAGATGTTTCTAGACCTCCAGAAATATCTATAATGTCTGCTATTTTTTTATAATTTTTAAGGTTATCTTCTATATGAATGTTACCTGCCAACATTAACTCTTTATCCATTTTAAGGTTTTTGATTAACTGGTGATCAAAAGATAAGCTTTTTTCATAACCTTTGCTATCGAATAATACTATGTCAGCATGCTCATTATAGTTCATAAATTTTATAACATCATTTTGATCCTTGACAGTAATAGCTACAATAATTTTTCTCTTGTACTTTTCTTTAATAGATTTTATCTTATTAGGTGAACAGTCATACATTTGATAATAATCAAAAGGTAAGTCCTTTATTTTTTCTAAAATATTTTTATTAGGATTAACGAGCACAGCAACATATTTAGAATTGTTTTTATCAATTTTTAAGAGATCTGTGAGTTTGTTAAATTCAACAAACCTTTTTGATTTAGAGTAGTCAACAATAAAGCCAATATACTCAGGTGGGTGAGGGTGCGTAGTTAAATATTTTAAAGTTTTAGAATCAGATATTCCACAGATTTTTAATTTCATCTACTCTATGGAGGAAAGGATATGTTTGATATTTTTTTTTGGATCTCCATAGGTGATGGGTCGACCAATTATTAAGCAATCACTGCCTTCTTTAATTGCTTCATTAGCATTCATAGTTCTTTTTTGATCGTCTTTAGCATCCCCCATTCGAATACCTGGTGTAAAACATTTAAGATTTGGGGCAATCTCTTTGATCATTTTTATTTCCAAAGGACTGCAAATAACACCATATAAGTCTGCATCTAATGCAATTTTAATTAATCTTTTAACCTGATCTTTAACGTTACAATTAAATCCTAATTTTTTTAGATCCTCGTTACCAAAGCTCGTTAGAACAGAAACTCCTAATATTTTTAAATTAATTTCTCTTGCTGCTTCGTTAGCCATCTTAAGTGCATCTAGACCATTAAGTAGATGAACTGTTGCATAGTTTATATTTAAATTTTTAAGTGATTTTATCGATTCAATTAAAGTGTTTTTAATATCAAAAAACTTACCATCATAAAAAATAGGCTTTTTAAATTTTGAAAGTTCTCTTATTTCTTCTGGGCTTCGTTGGGTAATATATTGTAATCCAATTTTTATACCTGAAATATCTTCATGAATTAATTCTAGTAAATCTAGTATTTCCTTTTGACTTGAGACATCACAGGCCACAAAAATATTTTTTTTACTTGTCATTGTTTAGTTTTTTAAACATTTCCTTTGCCATTTTAAAGTGAATACTTTTTTTTTCTAGTGTATTCACCTTTTCACCATTTTTAGGATTTCGAGATATTCTGGCTTTTTGAGTATTAGTTGAAAACATACCGAAACCTCTTAATTCAACACGATCTCCACGTTTGAGAGCTTGTTTGATCTCATCTAAGATAATATTAGTAAATTTTTCAAGATCTTTCTTTAAAAAATTTGGATAGTTATTGGCTAATTGTTTTAGAAGTTTTGATTTAACAATTGCCAATTTTTATTCGTCTTTTTTTTTCTTATTTTCTAGGTCTTCTGATAAAGAAGAGAAAGGTAAGTTTTTTCCAGAACCTTCAGAACCATATTTATCTAAAGCTTCTTTTTTATCCATCTCTTCTAGCAATTTAATGCTCAATGTAACTTTTCTTTTACTTATATCTAATTCAGCTATTGCACAGTCAATTCTCTCCCCACCCGTAAACCTTGCTGGTCTTGCATCAGCTAAATTAATAGCAATTGAAGATTTTTTGATAATAAAATCCATTTCACAACCTTCTGGTCTGACAACTAAACCCTTATTATCAGTTGAAATAATTTTAACAGTGATCGCTTCTTTAATTTTTTTATTGCTAAACCAATCAAAGGGATCAGCTTGAGTTTGACGTAAACCAACTCTAATTTTTTGTTCACTTGTCTTAACTTCTAAAACTTTAACATTTAATTTGTCAGTAATTTTATATTTAGCTAATTCTTCTTCAGCATTTGTAAGATAAGTAAGATCATTACAATGTAAAAATGCATCAACATCTAGTTCTTCAATTTTTAAGAAAAGAGAATACTCGTTTTTGCTAACTACCTCACCCTCAACATTAGATCCTATAGGATATTTTTTTTCAAATGTATCAAATGGATTTTCAGTCGTTAGACGATGAGAGATGGCAACTCTTCTTTTTTCTTTATCAATTTCAGTAATAACACAATCAATTTCATCACCCACAGCAAACATTTTTTTAGCAGAGGCATTTTTTTTGGTCCAGCTTAATTCACTAGAGTGGAGCAAAGTTGATAATCCTTTTTCAAGTTCACAGAAAGCACCAAAATCCATCAGCTTAACTACTTTAACTTTGTAAGTTTTATTTAAATCATAGTTCAAAATATTTTCAAATGGATCAGGAGAAAGTTGTTTAACGGAGCAACCAATTTGTAGTTTTTCCTTATCCACAGATATAACTAACAGATCATGCTTTTCACCAATTGTAAAAACTTCTTCCGGATGATTAACTCTTGAATAAGATATTTCTTGTAAATGCACTAAAACATCAATCTCGCCATTAACACTAAAGAAACACCCAAATGAACTGTAACCTTTAACTTCAGCTCCTTTAATCACATCTCCAATTTTAAATTTTTCGACAATTTTTATTTTATCTTCTTTTTTAAATGATGAAATAATTTCTCTCCTAGAAACACAAGCATTTCCTCTAATTTTGTCTAATTTAATAAGAGCAAATTTTTGAGGCTCATTCATTAAATGACTTATGTCTTTTAGGGGTTTATCTGAAATTTGAGATCCTGGTAAAAACATTAATGAACCTGTATCGATATGCTCTACGATACATCCACCCTTAACACGACCAGTAATTTTACCCATAATAGGTTCATTTTTTTCGTAAGCTTCAACTAACTTATCCCATCCTTGAATTTTTTGAGCCTTAGATGCCGATACTAATACCTCACCTTTTTTGTCTTCCAGTCTTTCAAGCAGAACAGAAATTTTTTCACCAACTTTTGCTTTGTCAAGCATGCCCATACTTTTTAACTCATTAATATCTAGAATAGGTTCAGATTTTAATCCTGGTACTTCAAGGAACACAAAGTTATCAGTTACTTTATTTACAACACCTGTGATGATTTTTCCTTCTTCTAGGTTAGCTGTTTTTGTAAACTGTGAATTTAATAATTGCTCAAATTCTTTAGAGGCTGGGTTTGAAAGATCTTTATAAATTTCCATTAAGCTTTTAGTTTCCTATTCATAATTTTTTTAATTTTTAAAAAGCATGATCTTTTAGTTAAATTTGTTGTATTAATCAAGATCGAATCTTGCGTTTTCTTAAGGGGTGAAATTTTTCTATTATAATCACTTTTATCGCGTTTTTTAATGCTTTTTAAGACATCACTTAAGGATAATTTGCTATTTAGTCTCTTCAATTCCTTATATCTCCTTAGGGCTCTAGTTTTAGCATTAGCAGTTATAAAAAATTTAAAATCAGCATCAGGAATTATTTTGTAAGTTATGTCTCGTCCATCTAAACAGGAGCCGTTGTATTTTTTAGGTGGATGGTAGGCACTTTTAATTTGAAATGCATAAACAAGTTTTCTAATTTTTTTATTCTTCGCTATTATAGAGGCCATTGTACCAACTTCATCAGATAATAGTTTCTTATTTTGTAAATCCTTCATACTTAACTTATTTATTTTATTTTTTAGTAAAGCTTCACTATATATTTTGGGTTGGGTAAGTCTAATGTTTGCAATTAACCTATAGATTTTACCAGTATCCAAATAAAATAAATTAAAGTGTTTTGAGATCATTTTAGCTTGGGTCCCAGCACCTGCAGCTGCAGGTGAGTCTATTGCTACTTTAATTTTATTTATTAATTTCATAATACTTGCTACTTATTTTTTTAATTATCTTAAGAAAAGTCGGAAAAGAAGTGTTGATAGAATCTTTGTCATGAATTTTCCACTTTCCACCACATGTTAAAGCTGCAATTGTACTCATCATAAAAATTCTATGATCTTTTAAATAATTTTTAATTATTATTGGTTTTTTTATTTCTAAATTAGGCTGTCCATATATCTTAATTGAATTTTTGGTTAATTTTGTTTTTATACCCATCATATTTAAAATCTTAGAGCCCCAAATTAATCTTGGACTTTCTTTTTGATTAAGTTCAGAAATATCTTTGAAATAAGAAATTCCCTTCGCTCTAGCAGCTATTAAAAAAATAATTAAAAACTCATCTATAGCACTACTATTTAATTCTGAAGGACAATTTATAGCCTTAAGATTTTTTGAACTTTTTATAAAAATATTTGAAATTTTTTCACCTCGATAATTTTTTTTATTTTTTAGCAATATCTTAGCACCCATTTTTTTTAAAATTGTGATGACCCCTATTCTTGAAGGGTTAATATTTACATCTTTAATTAGTAGCTGTGAATCATTAGCCGAAGTTGTTAAAGCAATAAAAAAAGCACATGAGCTTATGTCACCTGGAATTTGATAGTTAAATGATGGAATTATTTTGGGTCGCTTAATATCAATAAAATCATATTTTTTTGTTTTTTTTATTTTTATAGCTATCTTTAAATATTTAAAAAGTAACTCTGTATGATTTCTAGATTTTCTTGCTTTTATCGAGGTTATCCCTGTAGAGTTTAAAGCAGCAAACATAATGCTACTTTTACACTGAGCAGAACCTTTGCTTTCTAAATAATTAATACCTTTAACAGATTTTGAACCTAAGATAGATAAAGGAAGTTTATTTTTTTTTTTATAATAAAACTTAGCCCCAAACTCTTGTAAAGGCTTAGTTACCCTTGAAAAATCCCTTTTAGATAAGCTATTATCACCAACTAACTTTATTTTGTTTGGTGATTTAATCAACAGACCTAATATTAACCGCCCAAGTGTCCCTGAATTTTTAGCATCTATTGTTAAATTTTTTTTAAAATTAAATCCATTAATTCCATTTCCTAAAATTTCACAATAATTTTTATTTATTTTAACTTTTATTCCCAACTTTTTTATAGAATCTATTGCAGCAAGCACATCCTCAGACATTAGGAGATTATGAGCCTTAGATTTTCCAGTTGCCTGGGATGCTAGTAATACCCACCTAATACTTAAACTCTTATCTCCAGTAACTTTAATTCTTTTATTAAATTTTTTTATTTTATCATTAATGAGTAAGGTACCGGACATCTGTTAATTAAATTTAAAAGAGTCCCCAAAGTAAGCATTTTTTGCATTTTTATCATTAATTAATTCAGACGGAGTTCCTTTTGCAACAATTTTACAATTTGATAAAATTATAGCAACATCAACGCAAGATAGAAGATCTCTTGCTTGGTGGTCACAAATACAAATGCTAATATTTTTTTCAGACTGTAGATTGACAATTAATTCTTGTAACATTTTTATTGTTAAAATATCAAGAGCTGCAAAACACTCATCTAGCAGCAAAACACTAGGATCTCCCATTAATGCCAAGGCAATCACTAATTTTTTTTTTTGTCCACCGGATAAAAACTTTGCTTGTACATTTAATATATGATCTAACTCAAACTTAGACACAAGTTCTTCAATTTTGAAATTTCTATCGCCCTTATTTTTAATTAAAATTTCACTAACAGCTTTCAAGTTCTCTATTAAAGTTAAGTCATGAAAATATCCACCATATTGTGGAACATAACCTATTTTAAATTTTGTTGTTCTTTCAGAAATTGGGTAATTTAGAACATTTTCTCCATTGATAATTATGGACCCATAGTCTGGTTTTATCAGGCCTGTGATAAGATTGAAGAGCGTTGATTTACCAACCCCATTAGGACCAAGCATCCCTAAAATCTCACCTTTATTTATATCAAAATTAATATTCTCTAGAATCTGCCTTTTACCAAATGACAAAGATATTTTTTTTAATCTAATTAAAGGGCTATTTTTTTTGAAGGACTTAATTCTAAATTTCTTTATTAATGCCATATTTATTTTCCAATAATTTTAATTTTTGTGTTGTCGAACATAAATATTTTAGAATCTTTTGTTAGTAAATCAATTTCTAGTTTATCAGCAAAAATTTCATTAATAGAGCTTTTATAGATAACATTGTTGTAAACCTCAACAAAGCTTTCATTGATGGATAAATCTATATTTTCAGAGGTAATTTCATGCCCAATATAATTTAAGATTACGTTTCCATTAAATTTTGTATCATAGCTAAAATTGTTATATTTAGCAAAATTCGAAGTTAGATAAATAGTCTCTTTTTCGAATAAATCTATTTCAGCAATGACATTTGTCATTAAAATAATAGTGCTGTCAGTGCTACTAATCTCTCCATATTCTGAGGTGATTAAATATGTATTACCATTTTTATCAGTGGATAAGTACTCAAGATCTTTTATTAGATTGTTATCAGATGCAATAATTTCAGAATTCTGATTTTGGTTAACTAAATCTACCTTTTCTTTATTTAGAAAAAAATATTGGTAATAAAAAAAAAAAATTATGATCAGCATAAAACAAAAAAGAATGACTTGAATTGTTATTTTTTTTTTCATTTATTGAATATTTGACTGCAATATGCTGTGTATGTGTAAAATACCAATTGTTTTTTTTTTGTTCTTTTGATTATGGACGCATAATGATGTGATTTCTTTTGAATTCATTATGGCCAAAGCCTTCTCAGCAAGAGTATCTTGATCAACACTAATTGGATTTTTAGTCATTACTTTATTAACAGTCAAATTTTTAAGGTCAGTATTAGTCCTACTAAACCTTCTTATTTGACCGTCTGTAATGACACCTGTTGTGATTTTTTTATTATTCTGGATAACTAAAATCCCCAGTTTTTTTCTTGAAATTATTTGAAGGGCTTTTTCCATTTTGACATCCTCATTAACAAATGGAATTCTATTACCCACAATCATTAATTCATTAACAGATCTTAGCTTTGCTCCAAGGTTACCAGATGGATGAAAATTTTTAAAATCTTTTTTATTAATATTTTTTTTATTTAAAGTAGCCACAGCTAAAGCGTCACCTATACTTAACTGACTAATGGTGCTTGAAGTTGGTACAATTCCAAGGCCAGCTTCTGTTACTTCGGGGATTAGTAATTTGATGGTAGAGGCCTTATATAAAATTGAATTTTTTTTTGACGTTATACCGATTAGCATAATTTTGTTTCTATTGGCGAACTTAATAATATTTTTTAATTCTTCTGTTGAACCAGAGTAGCTTATTAATATCAAAATATCTTTTTTTGAAATACTACCAAGATCTCCATGAGAACAATCACTAGCGGAAAGAGAAAACGATGGAGTTCCAACAGAAGATAGAGTCGCAGAGATCTTAGCTGCTATAAGACCACTTTTTCCAACCCCACATAAGATTACTTTTGATTGGCATTTTGTAATTACTTCAACAGCTTCATTAAAAGAATTATTAATAGAACTTTTTAATTTTGTTAAAGCTTTTATTTCTAAATTAATTACGTTTTTTGCAATTTTTTTATAATCATTTTTTTTCATTTAATGAGCCCATATATCATCTCTAAATAGCGCCAAATCAAGTTCAACCCTTGTTTTTAGAAATTTTAAACAATCAGTATACAGATTAATTCTTCCCTCTCTTATAAGGATGCTATTTAACTCTTCATGTATTTTGTGTAAGTAAACAACATCGTTAGCACAATATTTAAGTTGGGCAGGTGATAGTTCACCCCCAAAGTCTGAACTCTGGAATTGTTTATTTACATCAATATTAATAAATTCTTTGATTAAAGTTTTTAGTGAATGACTATCAGAATAAGATCTTGCCAACTTAGAAGCAATTTTGGTATCTAGGATGTTTTTTGTTTCTACTTTTAAATAGTACAGAATATGAGCCATATCAGCTCTGCCATAATGAAATATTTTTGTTATTTTCTCATTTAAAAAAAGCTTATTTAAATTTGGAGAATTATAAGTTGATCTATCCAGTTGAACAATATGTGCATCTGATTTTCCACTAGATATTTGAATAAGACACAAGGGATCACGCTTAACATTAAGACCCATGAACTCTCCATCAACTGCTATAATATTGCCTAAATCCAAATCTTCTGGTAGATCACCTTTGTGAAGTTTAATATCAATATTCATTTTTAATTATATATATATGAAAGAAAAAAATTGTCTAATTTTTGGAGGTAGTGGCCAAATTGGTCGTCATTTACTTAGAAAGCTTACTAAAAATAATTATAAAGTTACTGTTGTAACTAGAAATCTTCATCAAAAAGGCTACATAATAAAAACACAAGCCAATGCAGGATATATTGATGTTGTAGAATGTAATATCTCTGACGAAGTCAAGATTAGAAAGCTTTTTACTAAAACTGATATTTGCATTAATTTAATTGGCATCCTTTATGAAACTGGTAAAGCCAGCACATTTAAGAATATTCATACTATTTTTCCATCTATCATAGCTAAACTTTGCAAACAATATAAAGTCAAACAGTTTATTCATTTGTCTGCACTAGGTATTAATGATGTGCTAGATTCGAAATATGCAAAAAGTAAACTAGAAGGTGAAGGAAATATTCAAAAAAATTTTCCACTAGCCACAATATTGAGACCATCAGTAGTTTATTCTGTGGATGATAATTTCACTACAAATTTTATGACCTTATTAAGTAGGCTTCCAGTCTTCCCTCTTTATTATGGTGGGAATACAAAATTTATTCCAATTCACTGTTCTGATTTAACAGATGTTATTTATTATGTTATTTCAAAAAATATACACTCAAAAATAATTGAATGTGTTGGACCTGAAACAATTTCATTAAAAAAAATTTTAAGAATATTACTTAAGCTTATTGGTAAAAATAGGGTTTTAGTTTCACTTCCCTTATTTATGGCGAAGATATCAGCAAGATTATTTCAACTATTTCCCAAACCGTTACTAACATTAGATCAGCTTAAACTTTTAAAATATGACAATGTTCCATCAAAAAAATATGAAACAAACTTTGATATAGGAGTTCCAAGTACAAGAATTTTTGAAGAAGAGGTTGAAAAGTATTGTTACATGTGGCGAGAAGGTGGACAATTTTCAACAAAAAAATTTAATTCAACCAATTCTTAATAGAAATCTCAACGTAAATGTATGTAGTTTATTTATTTTATGGCAGTTAGCATTATTTACATTCTAATATTTTTTATTTTTTTATTTTTGATATATTTGATTATCAAATCCATTATTAAAGGCATTGAAGGAAAAAAAGAGAGAAATAAAAAAAACTAGTTTTAAATTAACTATTCTTAAGCAGTATTAGCTTTCTTATCTATGTACTGAGGAACCTCTTCATCTTTATCGGCAGGCTCTTCTTTCCTTCCTTTTGGCTGGTAGGCATAAAGTATATGAAGTTTACAGTATGAAAAATCTTTTAGAGAAGATCTTCCACAAAAATAAAATGCCTCCTCTTCTGGATGTCCAATAGGCCATTTGCAAGAACTTTCATCCAGCTCCTCTAGTTTTTTTGGATTTTCGGGCTCAAAATCTTTTTCAATAATTAAAGATTGAAATTTACTTTTTCTACTACTCTTTTGTTTTAAATTTTTGTTTTCAGAACTACCATAATATCCTTGACCCGAAGTTGAGTTTGTTGCCTTAATCTTTGAAGATAAATTTAGCCTGTTAGCTTTACCAATAATAGCATTCCTACTCAGTCCACCAATAATTTCTGCAATTTGACTTGCAGTATTTCCTTTACCCCAAAGCTCTTTTAATTTGGCTACTTTTTCATCATTCCAGCTCATAATCTATATTTAGTATGTTAATTAATTTTTATAACTATATACAGATCACATAGGTTAGTAAAAAAAACAATAGATAATTTTGTTTTGTACACAAATAATTAAAAATTTATAAATGATTACTTATGGTTGAATTAAATAAAAAATATCAAATGGGGGTCAAAAATTTTGGTTTTATAAATTGGATTGGTTTTAAAAGTTTATGGTTCAAAGAGTGTAATAGATTCATTGCAGTTTGGCAGCAAACTTTACTATCTCCGCTTGTATCAAGTTTATTGTTTTTATCTGTCTTGTCCTTAGCACTGGGAAATAACAGGGGTGATGTTCTTGGTTATCCTTTTATGAGCTTCTTAGCACCGGGCTTAATTGCAATGAGTATACTAACTCAATCCTTTAGTCATTCTGTATCTTCATTGATGATAGGAAAAATCCAAGGAAATATTGTTGATATGCTTTATGCTCCTCTGTCAGCACTTGAAGTGTCCATGGCGATCATATTAGCTGCCCTTACAAGAAGTTTTTTAATTGCACTGATTTCAATTAGTATTTTTTCTTTAATAGTAGAGATACCCATATATAATATTTTTTATATTCTTATTTTTGGATTTTTAAGCGCTTTTATTTTAGGTAGCCTGGGGTTTATCACTGGTCTTTGGGCTGAAAAATTTGACCATACAGCAACAGTCACTAATTTTATTATTACTCCATTAAGTTTTTTATCTGGTGTATTTTACTCTATAGATAAATTGCCAATTTTTTTTCAAACTATAAGTTACTTAAATCCATTTTTTTATATGATTGATGGTTTTAGATATGGCTTTCTAGGAGAGTCTGATGGAATAATAAGTGTAGGATTAACATATTTAACATTATTATGTTTTGTAATGGGGTACTTAGCTTTTTATCTTTATAAAAAGGGCTATAAAATTAAAGCATAATTTATGAGTTCTTTAGCAAATAATTATAATAGAAGAAAAATTTCATTTAAAAGTGGGAAAGGAAGCTTTTTATATTCAACTAATGGAAAAAAATATTTAGATTTCGTTCAAGGTATTGCAGTAAACTCTCTTGGGCATGCTAATCCATATTTAGTAAAAGCAATTAATAAACAATCAAAAAAACTTTGGCATGTATCAAATGCATTTATAATTCCAGAGGGTGAAAAATTAGCTAAAAGATTAACAAAAAAAACTTTTGCTGATTATATAATTTTTCAAAATAGTGGAGCAGAGGCAACAGAAGCAGCAATTAAAGCTGCAAGAAGATATTACTATTCAATAGGACAGCCAAAAAAGAATAGAATTCTTTGTGTTAAAAATTCATTTCATGGAAGAACATTAGCTACAATTTATGCCAGTGGATCAAAAAAGATGACTGAAGG
>Ga0115001_10001904_pt1 | contig 16091 bp, 18 predicted proteins | sample ArcticOcean_MG_C_12_FD_89869 | JGI IMG/M metagenome (GOLD analysis project Ga0115001, IMG submission 89869) | Marine microbial communities from western Arctic Ocean - ArcticOcean_MG_CB8_130 | ecosystem: Environmental > Aquatic > Marine > Oceanic | place: Arctic Ocean: Canada Basin | collected... | reverse complement strand
TCAACGTTAAGTTTGTATAAGGAGAACACAAGATGGACAGTACAATAACATTAAACGGAGAGTCATTTACTATTGGAGACACTACACTGTCTGACAATGTGAACTCCCCTGATCACTACAACTTTGCTGGCATAGAATGCATTGATGCTATTCGTGCAGCCACGGGTTCAGAGGGTTTTGATAGTTATCTACAGGGTAACATCATGAAATACTTGTGGAGATACCAGTACAAGAATGGTGTTGAGGATTTGAAGAAGGCGCAGTGGTATTTGAGTAGGCTCATTGAGGCGCAAGATGTTAGTTAAAGTTTTTTTAACCCTTGACATAGACGAAGAGGAATACCAAATGCCTGTTGATGGTGTGCTTGATGAAGAAGTACACCATGCCCTACAGGAATACATATATGACATCGACGGTATGTCAATCAATTCAATTAAAATATTAACGGAGTAGTATACACATGAACAATTATTTACCTACAGATTACCAAGCGTTCATTCATACCTCTCGCTATGCTAGGTGGCTTGAGAGTGAGGGACGCAGAGAGTCATGGTCAGAGACAGTAGGACGTTACATGGATAACGTAGTACGTAGAGCACTGGACATTGACACAATTTCAATTGCAAAAGAGATTGAGGATGCCATCCTTAGCCTCAACCTTATGCCATCTATGAGAGCAATGATGACAGCAGGGCCTGCCCTAGACCGTGACAACACGGCAGGGTACAACTGTTCATACTTACCCGTAGATGACCCTAAGTCCTTCGATGAGGCTATGTACATCCTTCTCTGTGGTACTGGCGTTGGCTTCAGTGTTGAGCGACAGTTCATCAGTAAGCTCCCAGATGTGCCTCAACTCTTCGAGAGTGAGTCTGTCATTGTCGTTAAGGACAGTAAGGAAGGGTGGGCTAAGGGGTTCCGTCAAGTGCTTGCTCTCCTATGGGCTGGTGAAATTCCTAAGTGGGATGTTACACGTATTCGTCCTGCAGGTGCAAGACTTAAAACGTTTGGTGGTAGGGCGTCTGGTCCTGCACCATTGATTGAGTTGTTTAACTTTGCTGTGTCTACATTCAAGGCTGCACAAGGACGTAAACTATCATCACTTGAGTGTCACGATCTTATGTGTTTCATTGGTCAGGTAGTTGTAGTAGGTGGAGTACGCCGTAGTGCTATGATTTCATTAAGTAATCTATCAGATGATCGTATGCGTCACGCTAAGTCAGGCCAGTGGTGGGACGGTGCAGCACACAGGGCGCTATCAAATAACTCTGTATGCTACACGGAGAAGCCCGACATGGAAACATTCATGCGTGAATGGTTGTCATTGGTTGAGTCCAAGTCAGGTGAACGTGGTATCTTCAACCGTGAGGCATCCAAGAAACAGGCAGCTAAGTATGACAGACGTGATCCTAACCATGAGTTCGGAACAAATCCTTGCAGCGAAATAATTTTACGCCCATATCAGTTCTGTAACTTAACAGAGTGCGTTGTTCGTGCAACAGATACACTGGAAACATTGACAGAAAAGGTTAAGCTGGCTACCATCTTGGGTACAATTCAGTCAACGATGACACGCTTCCCATACCTACGTAAGATATGGACAAAGAACACAGAGGAAGAACGTTTGCTTGGTGTGTCACTGACAGGTATCATGGACAACCCACTGACTACATCTAAGAACAAAGGACTGGATAATACTCTTGAACACCTTCGTCAAATTGCTGTTGCTACTAACGCTATCTGGGCTGATAAGCTTGGTATTCCTCGTAGTACTGCTATCACATGTGTCAAACCCTCCGGCACTGTTTCACAACTTGTTGACTCAGCCTCTGGGATACACGCCAGACATAGTAACTATTACATACGTACCGTAAGGGGCGACAACAAGGACAGCTTGACACAGTTTATGAAGGATCAAGGTGTACCTAACTCACCGTGTGTGATGAAGGGCGACACTACTACAGTGTTCAGCTTCCCTGTGAAGTCACCACCTAAATCTGTAACACGTAATGACCTAACTGCAATCGAACAGTTAGAAACATGGCTGGCTTACCAACGACACTGGTGCGAACATAAGCCAAGTATTACATGCACTGTATTGGACGGTGAGTGGATGGCAGTGGGTGCATTTGTATACGAACACTTCGATGAGATGTCAGGTGTGTCTTTCTTGCCACACTCAGATCATACTTATCAGCAGGCCCCATACCAAGAGGTTGGCAAGAGTGACTACAATATGTTACTGTCCTGTATGCCCAGCACGATTGATTGGGCTAAGCTATCTGACTACGAGATAGAAGATAACACCAATGCAATGCAGACGTTAGCGTGTAGCGGTGATGCCTGTGAGATCGTGGACTTAACCTGATGTATGTTGTTATAGGCAGGTCACAGTGTAACTTCTGCGATACGGCAAAGGCTGTACTAAAGTCAAAGGGGTACTCCTACGTTGAGTACTCCGTTGATAGTTCCAGTAGTAAGTGGGTACTAACCCTACTAAAGCTGGCACAAATAAAGACGGTGCCTCAAATCTTTGATGGTACGGGTAAACATATCGGTGGATACACTGATCTAGTAGAACACTTGAAGGAGAAGTAACATGAATGCATATCGCAAACCCTTTTCACGCAATCTCTACGGTAAGTATGACGCAGTAGCAAAGGAAAAACTTATAGAACATCTGTCTAAGGATGGTCACACATTAGTAGACGCAGAGGAATCCTTTGATGCAGACTTAGTGACCCGCAAGGATGGAGAGAAACACTTCAGTGAGGCGGAAGTAAAGACTGCATGGACAGGTGATTGGCCTACACACTGGAAAGAAATACGTATACCGGAACGTAAAAAGAAATTGCTATCTAAACATACAAACAACTTGAAGTTCTATGTGTTCAGTGGTGACATGTCTAAGGCATGGTGTATAGACAGTTCACTGTTGACTGACGATAAACTAAAGGAAGCAAGTGGACGAAACATCTACCAAGGGGAGCAGTTCTACCACGTACCATACACAGAAGCGCAACTTATTAACGTAGCATAAGGAGTACTAACATGATAAATAAATCAAGAGCACAACGAGGCTTGGGTAAGTACGATGCACCGTTGAGGGTACAGCATCAGATGGGATACGATTCCTTCAAGCATGGGAGACTGGAGAATCCATTCAGTGATGACACGATGCAGTACCGTGAGTGGCATAGGGGGTTTAACAGAGCCTTCTATGACAATTTAAAGAGAGTGAAAGACCATGAGGCTAGAGCAAGAAGCAACTCAGTTCCTAAAGGAGAAGTATAGCATGTCAGATTTTAATGCATACCAACGTATGGCAGCTACTACCGCAATCTATCCAGAGGAACATCGTATCCTGTACCCTGCGCTAGGGTTAGCAGGTGAGGCAGGTGAGGTAGCTAACAAAGTCAAGAAGCTTATTCGTGATGGTCCTGACGGTAGGCCAGATGATTGGCGAGAACAGATATCCAGTGAGATTGGTGATGTACTATGGTACTGTGCTTCACTTGCTACTGACCTCAACCTTACCTTGGGTATGATAGCTTCACAGAATGAGAAGAAGTTAGCAATGCGGAAGAAGGCAGGTACGATAGGTGGATCAGGGGATACACGATAGTGTAACGAAGTTAACGATAGACAAAAAAGAGGGGGCTGTTAAGGCCCCCTTTTCTTATTGTTATCTAGTTGCCTTACTCACTTGCCTTTGTGATACGGTAGCTCTACTTATCAGCTTTCTTAGTGTAGCCTTATCGGTTACATCAAGTTCTTCGTCACCCTTTAAATCTGCGGTCAAGTTTACCCATGCCATTTGCCTAAATTGTTTAGGTATCCTATTGTACTCAGAGGTAAGCCTTGAGAAGTCATCCGCTTTAGTACCTGAGAATTTCTTTATCTGAGTCTTGAGCGAGGACAGAGCCGAAACAAACAAAGGCTTAGTATTGTATAGTACGTAAGCTTCCTCCGTTATGTTCTCTGGTTTTTTCCTACGGTATTGTCTCCGTAACTTTTCTTCTCTTGATTGAATCATGTCAATGATACTAGGCAATCTTTCCGCTATTATTTTATTCTCAAGCTTCTTCACTGTATCTATGTCTGAGTTACTACCAATTTGCCACGTAGGAATTTGCAAGTTAGTTACCCACTCTTCATCTTCTGATGCCAGTTCCTTAACACTTATACCTAGAGCAGTTTTCCAACTTGCGTCTGGACGTTCAGCGTCACTCTCAAACACAGTTGTCCTTGTGTCAAATGCCGATTCAGTCTGCGGCCCTACGCCGAAGCCCATACGATTGAACCCCTTGCTTATTTCCCGTGTACCTGCTTCCAATGCAGATTCAGGTGCAGGCTGTGGGTTATCTGTATACGCATTTGGCCTCCACGTTTGACCACTTTCGTTAATAGGTATACCACGTTGTATGTCTGCGAACTGACTAAGTGGTACAAAGAAGGTAGTCATATAATCAGCTATAGACTTACCTGCTATTTCAGCAGCCTTAATACCACCGGAAACATCTAGCCCATCTGCAATAGAAGTCATCTCTTCAATAAAAATATTACCTGAACCTGTACGGAACGCTTGACCAACAAATGTTTCAGCAAATACTTTTGGATCCCAGAACTCTCCCCAAGTCCCTTGCTTTATCTGCTTGACTGTTTCACCTAGATACATAAACTGGCGTATCGGAAACTGGGTTGTAGTGTCTATATCTTTACCAGCCAATCTCACATCTTCAAATTTGGCAGGAGCATCCTCACTACTACGGTACATATAGGCAGCACTAATTGCGGCGGCACCCGTGAGATTACGTTGTATTGCACGTTGTTGTTTGGGTGTCAGTGGTCCCTTGTGTATACCAACAGCCTTTTTAATGAGAGGTGCAGCCGCACCAAACGTAGACTGCGCCATGTATTCCATACTACTAAACATAAAGCGTGGAAACTCTACAAATACAGTGAGTGGTATTGGGCCAATCTTATTGGTGGTAAGAAAAGATGTAATAGATTTAAGCATCTTACCTTCAGGTGGCGCACCGTAAGTCACAGCCAAAGCTCTTTCGGTAGCGTCTGACACGATAGCCGAAAAAGAACGTGCGCCCTCTGGTCGTACACTTGACGCATCGTTAAGTAGGTCCGGTAGCTTACCATCTTGCAGGGCATCTATAAGGTCAATCTTGTACTCAAGACGTACTAACCTTTCTATTTCACCCATAGCTACGGCATTACGTGTCATAGTTTCTTGCCAACGATTAGCAGTATTAAACATTTCTACTACATCTTCTAGCTCTGTCAATACTACATCTGCTTTTGTCCCAACACCACGGCCTGAAGCCTTCTGTATTTCATTTAAGTTTTCATACATCTTGACCCACTGTTCTTTAAACTGTGGTTGCTCTAGCATTAGACGCATGTAATCATCAGCTACATCTGGTCGGGAGAAAGCATACTTGAATGTGCCAAAGCTATCCTTCCACAAGTCTTTACTTAATAAAGCTTTAGTAACTCCTAAGAAACCACCCTTAGCGTCTTTACCTAACTCTATAGGGTCATTAAAACTTCTGGTAACTCCATCAATAATATTCATTATGGATTCCATAGGAACTCTTGCTCCAAAGGATTCAATGTTACGCATGGCTGTAGCAAACTTACCTACAAGCATACCCCTACGTGCGCCCTCAATACGATTGCCTACGTTAGATATGCCTGCCTCTAATTCAGCGAGCTTCTTTGCTCTAGCTGCATCAAGATCACCTGCAGGTCTAAGTCTTTTTATTTGACTAGCAATGTTCAACACTCTACCAGCATCAGAAAAACTACCCACTGACCCAAGGACAAAATCCTCAAACGATATACCGTAGGTGTTAAGAACGTCTATTAATTCTTCTGTTGCAGCTAGGTCTTTGTTTATAGTTAGGTCAAGCAGTATCTCCATTGTTTTCTTTTTAGAATTTTTAGGGTCTTTAAATGGGTCAACTTTTAAACCTTTAGTTTTATTTTTATACACACTTACTACTGCAGTTAGTGCGTTTAGTTTATCAGGATTATATATAGGAGATAGCAAGCCACCATCTGCGCCAACCAAGCCAGCTAAAGTATCTTGAGCTAAGGAAGCATCCCCACTACCATCTGGGGTAGGATTAAAGGGTTCACGCAAAGTCTCTCTAGCGGATGCACCTACTAACTCATCATCAAGTTCTAAGTGATCACCTACTTGCTTAGATATTTTTTTACTTTCGCCCGTTAGGTTTGCCTCAAACTCTAGTATAAGATCATCCCGTACAGATTTGTTTTGCTCAGCAACTTCTTGAGCCAACGTAACTGCTGCAGTTCTAGTTCTACTAGTAGCTCCCCTAGCTATTTCTGCATTGTTACGTAACGCCTTCTTCAAGTCTGCAGCATCACGCCTTGCTATTTTTACTGTCGCACCAGCTTCAACGCTAGGCATCTTGTTTATTACACTGAGTACCTTTGAAGGAACACCAACAGCACCTAGAGTTTCAAAAAACTCCATGCTACCCAGCAATGTTTCCCCAATAAAATCAGCTACTTGTGCAGGCGTCTCTACTTCAGACGAACCAGACACACCACTCAAGTTATTTATGGCTGTTTCAGTTAGGGTATATCCATTTACACCCATGTCTAATTGTTCACCAACCTCTTTGTCGGATTCTAATGCATATTCAAGAATGTCGATACCAGCAGACCCTGCAACCTGAAGCATGTTTAATGTATGTAACATTGCTTTTGGGAACTGCCTAAAAAGACCAGCCATTGCCGCTGAAGCAGGATCAACTTTACGAAAAGCACTTTCTTCTAACAGGGCATCGCTAATCTCTTTACCCTTTACCTGAACATCTTCATCAGATAATACTTCACCCTCTTCATCCCTAAGACTAGCTGTCCAACCTTGCCAAGCTGCACTAGTCCTGTCAAATCCAGAACGGTAACTGTCATCGTATGCTTCTTCTTCTACATTTGGTGCAAGAATATCAGGATCGACCGAAACGGGTATACCATCCCTTGTGTATTCCTGTTGTATTGGATCGTATACTAGAGGAACAAGTGCGCCATCAATACGCAACGGTTCATCTGACCCAACGCCGCCACCTGTTACACCTTCTGGTTCCTCAAAGATTATGTCATCGTCATCGTCTAGTGTAGGATTTAAAAGTCTAGCATCTAACTCTTCAATCGAAACAAATGTAGAAGAACTGCCTGTAGTAGCTACTGGAGTTACTACTCGTGCGTCCTCACTACGTAGCTCTGCTGGATTTTTACCAGCGGCAAGTGCTGCGTCTAGTTCTTCAATAGTAGCCATTAGTTATTCCTAGTATAAGAAGATTGAAAAGTACCTAGATCAGCCGCTTGAGGATCAGGTACACCTGTAAATACATATAGATCGGGGCCTACAAAAGATACTGTCCCCGGCTTGAGTACTTGACCAGATTTAACGGCAGCTTCATACTCCGCAAAAGTTTCAAAGATGTCTATGGGTACGCCCCCTTCTACTCTGGATTCGTTAAGTTTCTTTGCGGCATGTCTATTCAAACCACGCTCAATACTTTTACGTTCTTGCGATAGCCTAGCGTTAACCCAATCATCACCACTTTTGCCAATGGTCTGTTCCATTTTGTATACACTACTAAGCAGTGAACTGTAGCCACCACCTTCATTACCACTGAATGCAATTTCCATTTGTGCTTCTGCATCCCAACCAAATCCATACTTAGTACTTTCAAGAGCATGGTTTTTTGTAATCAAGTCTTCTAGTGTTTTACGAGTAGTAACTGTAATAGGTTTAGTAGTGTCACTGTCCTCCCTAGAGTTCGCAGCCATAGCGGCGTGTTTCTGCATCAAGAATTTTTCTGCTTCTTTTAGCTGATTTAACTTATCAGAATTTTCTTGAGTAGTTGCGCCCTGTATTAATTTTAATTGTTGTGCTGCGTTATTAGAAATCTGTAAGTCTAGTGATATAGCTTTATCTGGCACCTTGCCATACATAGCAGCTACATTCTCATTGTTCCAATAGCCTGAGCCAAGACCTGCAGCCCTTACAGGTGCGGCGTCAGATTGCTGTAAGGTAGCTTCGGCACCTTCAATTTCATTATTATTTACATTAAGCAAATCTGAAAATGGTATACCTTTTTCAAGCGCCTTTAATCCTAGTGTCTCATGCACAGCAAAGGCACCCTTACCCTGACTTACAACATCCCCCGCCTGCTCATCATCAAGTCCCAATGCCTTCAAGGTTCCTAACATTTCTTCTGCAAGAATCTTTTCAGCATCTCTACTAGCTTGTTTCTTTAGGCGTTGTTGGGTAGCGATTTGACGATTTTCGTCTATCAATTTTTCCGCCCGTACTCTCTCTTCATCCAAACGTTCTGTGGCTTTACTGGCGAACCCTGCACCGAATGCTCCTAGATTAAATGCCATTAAACTCTCCTCGCCATAAGGCCACTAGGCTGTGGCTCTTCTACTTTTACAACTTTTTCTTCTTTACTTTCCTCTAAAGCTTCTGGTAATTTCTCACGCATACGCTTCATGGCAAGGGCAATCTTTGACTCACTAATTTTGTCTTCATCAATTGGTGCTTCAGTTCCTAGTGTATACTCAATACTTGCATCGTCACCAATGAATGCCAACATCTCAATGATAACTGGTATAGCAAGAATACCTACATCAATTGTGTGTAAGCCCTGCATCACGGCGGCAGATTGCATTGAGTCAGCCATAGTAGTTAGGGGAATGCCTAGCTCCATACTATCTAGCAGTGCCTCGTATACGTCATCAGCTACAAGTCTAGGTATATAAAACTCTAGTGCCTGTTCAACGGTAGTGTACTGAGGTGGGTTTTGCCAAGGTCTACTACCAACTTCAGCAGTCATACCCTGACCGGGAATAGGATAGTCGAAGGAAGGTGTAGGTAATTCAGCCATTGGTTATCTGCTTTCTTGCTTTGCGGATAGAGGACACATAGTCCCGTACCCTGTCAAGGGGTTCACTAGATTTCTTTTCAGTCTTAGGTTTACTATTTCGGGACAGTAAACCCATACTCATGGAAGATTTCTTAGATGTCTCTGGTTCATCCATGATACCTAAATTTGTGTATGCTTTTGCAGCGGGGTTAACGTTCATAATATATTCCTCTTATCCAAATCCAATAGCTGATAAACCTTTGCCTAGTAGCGTGTCACCACCTAGAGGTGACGTAAACATAGTAGCTACAAGACCACCCCAAGAAGCTGAAGATTGGTAGTCAGCTTTAGCTTGTGCAATGTCTGCATCTGCATCTACTTGTAATTTAACACTCGCTAAGTCCACAATACGCTGACGTTCATTCTCTGCACTATTCCAAGCCCACTCCATACTGTCTTGGTAGTATGACCACAAATCATTGTATGCAGTATTAGATATGCCCAGTACGGCTGATGCATTAATTTCATTAGCACGATTAATTGATGTAGTGTCAGCTGTAGCTACTTGTCTACGCCAGTTAGCATTGTTCTGATCAATTACTAATCTGTTCTGTGCATTGAACTGATCACGCTGGTTCATCATCTCTGCAGCAAACCTGTCTTGTGCATTTACCTGACCTGCATTGTACTGGTTCTGAGCGTTAGCCTGTGCCGCATTGAACTGCCCTGCCTGAGTACTTAGACTAGCAAAAAACTGATCCGTCTGGTTCTCACTGGTTGCATTAAACTGTGCAGCGGCATTGGTGGCAGCTTGATCGGTAAACAAAGATTGTATTTGTTGTTGTGATTTAAACAAGCTAGTCTGTTGTTGATTGTTTAGATTAGCCATGTCTACTTGCAAGAATGACTGAGCATTCATAACTGCAGCTTGCTGACGGTTGTTAAGATTAGCTACATCTAAGTTAGATAAAGCAGCTGCCTCTGCCATTATTAATGCTTGTTTATTAGATAGGTTGCTAAGGTTAACCGTGTTAGCGTTACGACTATTTTCCAAAGCTACTTGTTGCTCTGCCGTAAAGTTCATGTTAGCTATATCACTAACCTTACTTGCATTCATTACACGTGATTGGAAGGCTTGATCAAACTCTTGACCCATGAATGTAGCACGTTGTTGTGCCGCAAGCATAGTACGTTGCTGTCGGTTAGACAGGTTCTGTGATTCAAACTGTGCAAACACTTGAGCATCCGCTGACGCAATAGGCAGTGACGCTTCCATAGCGGCCTGTATGAGTGCCTGTCCAGCCATAGATGATGCACCTAGCCCACGGGAAGTCATCGTGGCTGTGGCGTTACGCATTGCACCAGCAGCCCATGCAGGAGTATTGCCACCCTCAAATTGCTGTAGCAATCCTTCTAGCTGACCTTGCACTGTAGCTTGTTTGGATGGTGTAGCAGTAGCGGCTTGTACTTCTTCTGTAAATTTAACGGCTGTCTGTGCGTTAGCTACGCCACTTATCAGTTCACCATCTTCTACCTTACGTTGTACAGGGTTCTCCATAAGAATAGATTTACCTTGTGCAGCTTCAAGCTCACTTACATTTGTAGAGTTAGCTGCCTGTGCGGCAACTACGGCACGTGGGTCTACTACTCCTTGTGCTGCATCAGTTTCATCTGTTACAGCAGTTACTTTTTCTGATGCCGTATCGGCTGTCATAGTATTAGCTGATGTAATAGCAGGTAGATTGGCAAGGTTTGTATTAGCGGTAGTTACAGGAGTAACTATATCTCCTGTTACCTGACCACTGTAAGGACTGACAAGTTGATCTGCCGTTATGTTAGTACCTACAGGTTGTACAGTTGCACCCGCTACAAGTCCCGGTTGAATGGCACGGTTAGCTTGTAGTTCAGATACAGACTCACCACCATACACAGGTTGTTGAGGAGGTGTTACAAAACCACCGGGTGCGTAGTTAGGTTTAGCCATGCCACCCATAGCCATTTCCATAGCCTTGTTCTGATACATGTTCATAGTATTCATCTTGTCAGGGTTTTGATTTAAGTAACTATTAAACCCAATCATGTCACCTTGATAACCTAGCTTACCTGCAATACGTTGCATAGCTTCTGGTTTAAATCCTTTGAACTGATTATTGTTTGCACCTACAGAACCACCTTCATTGTAAGTTTTTTGTACACCTGTACCAGCTGTGGATAACGGGTTCATTTCTGTAATACCAAAATTATTACTAGGATTATACGCTGTATTTGCGTATGGGTTTTCTTGATTGTAGGCAGCGGTAACAGGTGCTGCAACTGGCGTTACAACTGGTGCCACCAATGGTTGATTAAAACCTTCTAAGTCAATAGTTTTTGCCCCAGTAAAACTTGCAGGAAGCGGTATGTTCTCCAGTTGATTTACACGTCTTGCTCCTGTAGGACTAGTAGTCAAACCAGCAATAGCAGAAGGTTGCGCTCCACTAGCGGGTGCGTTTGAAGCGGGTGTGTTTGGCGTAGTATTTGGATAGTACCCTGTGCTAACAGGCTGACCATACGCAGGAGTAACACCATCTATTAGTACAGGTGCAGGTTGATCGACAGATGAACTTACTTGAGGATTAACTACTGGAGCTACATACGTTGAAGCTATTTCACTAGAGTCTCCCAAGAAATCCGTGATACCAAAATACTTACCCCCTTCTTGTGCTTGCTCAAGGCTACTATAACCTGCCCTAAGAGGTACACCATCAGAAGATACAAGAGCAAAACCTGTCGCCGTTTTAACAATGCCTGCTTTATCACCATCAGGATTAACAAAGGTAGGGTACTTTTCTTTTTCAAGCTCAGAGGTAGCGGCACCACTACTATACTGAGCAAGATTTGCATCTATAGAAGACTGCACAGGGTCTTCAGATGCCATAATAGCAGCCCAATTACGTGTGTCTGTATTTGCACCAATAGTACCATAGAGAATTTCACTTGCAGCACTGGCTTCTACACCTGTAGCATCCATAAACTCTTTCATGTTAGGTTTTACTGCCATTATTTTTACCTTTACTTATCTTTTGTTGTCATGTGACAAAGTATACTTGATGTGTTTTGCGTTGTCAAGTAACGTATTATTACAGTATGTTTTATTCTTACCATTTATCCTGCTTTACACCCAAGAAATACATAGCTATTATTAAAGCCCCTACACCTGCTAGTGCTACTGCAATACCTGCAGCCCAGTTAATGCAGTTGTCTATGAACTCTTGTTTTTTATAGACTAGCTCACGTTGTTCTTTACGTTGCTGTGCTTCTATTCTTACTATCTCATCCCATGCGCTAGGTCCGTAAGTCCAAGAGATGTGTGCTCTAAGTTCTTCTCGCATTTCTTTAAGCTTTTGTTTCTGTGACCAAAGGTCAAGTGCAGTAGCTTGGTTGTCGTTAAACATCTTATATAAAGGTGGGTTCTTTGCTTTTTCTTCTAAGAAGTCTAAGTCACTTACCGCTTTAGACCACTGAGAAATAGAGCCAGCCATACCGGATATTTCTCTACCTACCTCAACGGCTTTTTTAATGCCTTTGTATGCAGTAGTAGCTGCAGCCATAGCGGTAAACGGATCAATCATTTATCCATTGACATCCATACTGCGCCTGCGATAAACGTCAGTACGGCAACAGTGGTTACTTTTATTGCTGTTGTCCAGATAGACTTACGTGTGTCACGCCAAGCTTCAATCAAACTACGCATCTCAGTAATATCTCTGTGTGCATCATCATCAAGTAGACCGATAGACTTAAGAGCATGTTTAGCTCCACGTCTAGCTGCACGGTCTAACATATCTTCTATTTCTTCTGGCGTGAGTTTAATTTCTGACATAGCGTATTACCTTTATGTATTTGTAGTTTAAGAATTAAGGGCAGCTAAATCATCCCAGATAGTTGTAGCGGCAGTAGCAGGAACAAAGGCTATATCATTACCATCACTATCTGTGCCTGATGTCCATGTCTGCACACCATCAACAACACTGATGCTTGTCAGATAAGTAGTCAGATCATCCTTGCTAGTAATCTCAGCAATAGCATCTGATATGTCTGCACCATCGGCAGCTATACCCAGCATAATCCAATCCTGTGGACTTGCTGTATTAGGATCAGCAACGGCGTACATCCCGCCCGTAGCCTGTGGAACCCCAAAGGTCAGCCATGTAGGGATAGTGCCTTCAGGTGTTAGCCTGTATTTTACTACTTTATACGCCATCTGTTTTGTCCTCTATTTGTTGTACATTAGTCAATGATGTTTCGTCATATATTACAAAGCCACGGCTCTCAGCAAAATCACTAGGGCAATGCGCCCACTTGTCTGCACAAGCTTCTAGCCATTGAACGGTGTGGCTATGCTCTGGGGCTTTACCTTCTTTAATCAATTCGTTTTCCCAGTTGAGATACGACATGACTTCTAGCTGTGCCTGTGCTGCGTTGATGCCAAGATCAAACAGGTAGATCATATTTCCTTCGTCAATCACACCATTACGTGGTCTAGCACTATTCAGGGCCTGCTTCATGCAAGTCATAATGTGATACTTAACTTCTTCTAACTCGTAGTCAGCTTCTGTAAGCTCATCCTTACCAAGCTTCTTCATTAGGTTATCGTACTGGTTGGTGAAGAAGTTTAACTTACGAACAGCAGCCTCAACATAACCACGACCACTGGCAGCTTGTGCCTGCATCTCGTTGATCTTAATCTCTAGCAACTCTTGCTCAAGGTCATCTGTCTCTGTGGTCAACTTGCGTTCTAGCTTCTTCAGCTTTACTTCTTTCTTCTTCATATTGAAGTAGCCCTCTTGCAGAGCAGCTTTGGTCTTCTCAATCTCAGCCAGTGAATGCTTCACAGAACGGATAGGAGTAATTGCAGTTACGTCTAGTGTAACACTCATCATCTGCGAGTGAGACTTGTAGAAGTTACTAGACGCCTGTGCAATTGCAGGAGCCTTCTCAGCAATGTTAGCCAGCATGGACTTGTACTCAGGCTTCGCAGATGGAAGTTGAATGTTAAGGTCTACTGTGGCTAGTGCCGTTTCTTGGATCGTATTTTTCATGGTTTTCTCCATTGTTATTATTCTTATTTACAAGCCGCCGTGGGCAGTAGATACAGCAGCTACAGTTTCAGAACCCTGTTGAGCAAAAAGTAAGTCCCCAAAGTCTAAGGCATTTCCAGCAGACGCAATTGTTACATAATCTATTACGTTACCTGACCCACCAAAAACTGCCCGTGTTGCATTTGCTGCTGCTGCTGCGTTATTTCTGTTTGCACTAGGGTCACCAAAATCTGTGGCATTTCCAGCAGATGCAATTGTTACAAAATCTATAGTTGAAGTACGTCCAGTACCAGAACCAAACAAAGCCCGTGTGCTGTTAGAGCAGCCATTCATATGGTATCCAGCTACTGTTAAATCGCCAAAGTCCGTAGAATTTCCAGCAGATGCAATTGTTATAAAGTCTATAGTATTTGAAGCATTACCATCAGCTCCAGACCCTCCTGCAAACAAACCTCTAGTAGCAGATGCAGCAGAAGCAAGGTCCATGGAGTGAGTCCTATCACCAAAATCTGTAGCATTTCCTGCTGACGCAATTGTTACAAAGTCCATCGTATTAACTCTAGCATTACCTCCTTGGCCATGGGCACAAACTCCTCTGATAGAACTAGCTAAAGCAGATGACCCTTGTGTTACAGCAGTAAGATTACCAAAGTCAGATGCATTGCCTGCAGATACAAGACCGTATAAATCTATCGTATTTACATCTTCACTCTCACGCCCTCCAAGAGAAAGACCCCTAGTTGCACTTGAACAACCAGCCATTTTAAATCTTGCAGCAGTTAAGTTACCCCAATCAGTTGCATTACCAAGGACTTCAATAACAACTGTTTGAATATCATTTCTTTTGTTATCACCAGAAGTAGCACCACCATGCCAAAAAGCTCTTGAAAACGTATTTCCAGTAGTAGGCCACAGCCCACCCTTGGTGTAGCTTAGTGCTTCAGCAAGTGACCACACGCCAGATGCTGCATCGTTTTCATAAGGACCATCAGGTGCTGTCGGGGCATCTGTCATTATGTTGCCAAGGAATCTTTTAGGCATTATGCTAGTCCTCCGTGGGCGGATGAAGAACTTGCTCCATAAGCAATATCAACCAACAAATCGCCAAAGCCAGAAGCGTTTCCAGTACTTGCTATTGTTACCTTATCAATATTTTTTATTAATGAGCCAGTCGTTCCACCCATAAAAATAGCTGTGACAGGATTGCTTGCACCGGGTGCACGTTGTTTTGTAGCAGTTAAGTCTCCGAAATCGCTTGCATTTCCAGTAGAAGCTATTGTTATATAGTCTATTGTGTTTTGTAACGGCCCTGCGTAACCCCCCGCAAACAAACCTCTAGTTGAACTAGATGCTGCCCCGCCGTATGTTCTTGCAACGGTAAGGTTTCCAAAATCTGCAGCATCACCTGCTGACGCTATGGTGACGTAGTTGATCCAAACCTCTATGTAGAACAGTGAAATTATACCTCTTGTTGCGCTGGCAAGACCTGAAGTGCCTTCATTACCCGCTGTGGTATCTCCAAAATCTGTAGCATTTCCAGCGCTTGCAATTGTCACAAAGTCTATGACGTTTACACCTGTACTATTGCTATACCCATTAGCAAATATACCTCTTGTTGAGTTTGATAAACCCGCAAGACTTTGACGTGCTACTGTTAGGTTTCCAAAATCTGTAGCATTACCTGCTGAAGAAAAAGTACTAAACTCAATAGTGTCGGTGGCGCTTCCAGTACTGCCTCCCGCCGTTACTGCTCTTGTTGAGCTTCCACACCCAGCATTGTAAATATTTACCGCAAGCAAGTCACCAAAGTCTGTAGAGTTTCCACCAGACCCAATGTCTATAAGTTGTATTTGATTTGTCCTCGCAGAAGTATACCCTCCAGAGTAAAGAGCTAATCCCGCAACATACGTAGGCCACCCTGTTCTATTCTGATACTGCTCTGACAGGCTCCATACACCTTGATAATTGGGCATTATGAAAGTCCTCCGTGGGCGTTTGATAGGCCAACGACCTCTGTTCGACTTGTGGTTAAGTCACCAAAGTCTAAAGCATTTCCTGTTGTCGCAATAGTTACATAGTCAATGACGTT
>Ga0115001_10001895_pt1 | contig 16137 bp, 19 predicted proteins | sample ArcticOcean_MG_C_12_FD_89869 | JGI IMG/M metagenome (GOLD analysis project Ga0115001, IMG submission 89869) | Marine microbial communities from western Arctic Ocean - ArcticOcean_MG_CB8_130 | ecosystem: Environmental > Aquatic > Marine > Oceanic | place: Arctic Ocean: Canada Basin | collected... | reverse complement strand
ATTATTTTAAAAAAAACAATATTCCAACAAACAATGAAGCACCATCTAAAGATAGAAAAGTTGTAATTTACTCAACGTGTTTTGTTAATTTTAATAAAAAAGAAACAGGTGTTGCAGCTTTAAAAGTTTTAAAGAAGAATGGAGTTGAGGTTCAAGAGGCTTATCCAGGGTGTTGCGGAATGCCTTACCTCGAACAAGCAGATTTACCAAAAGTTGTTGAACAAGCAAAAAAAGTATCTAAAGATTTATTGGAATGGGTAGATAAAGGTTATGAAATTATTACACTTACAGCTAGTTGTGGTTTAATGTTAAAATTTGAATGGCCATTATTATTGCCTAATGATGAAAATATTAAAAGACTTTCAAAAAGCACTAGTGATATTGATGAATATATTGTTGATATAGCAAAAAATGAAGGTCTAGCCGAAGGATTACAAGAAATTGATGGTGGTGTAACAGTTCACAATGCTTGTCACGCTAGAGCACAAAATATGGGTATTAAATCTAGAGATATGCTAAAATTTATTCCCAATATTAAAATGGATGTTGTTGAAAGATGTGCAGGTCATGGTGGAACATTTGGAGTTATGAAGCAGACATATGATGTTGCAGTAAAAGTTGGAAGACCAACCGCAAGACAGATTAAAAATAAAAACAATAAATACATGGCTTCTGATTGTCCATTAGCAGGCAAACATCTAAAACAATTAGAGACAGATACAAATATTTCTAATGATGAGGCACTACACCCCATCGAATTAATGGCAAAAAGTTATAGATTATAATTATGAGCAAAGAAAAAAGACAAGTTGAAAAAAATGATTTAATGCCAGCAGATATTTATGCTGAAAGTAGAAAACTAATTAGAAAAAATATTGTTGAATTTAAAAAAAATAGAAGAATAGCACTTGGTCCCTATGCAACTTTTTATTTTGAAAGTTTTGAAACCATGGTAGCACAAATCCAAGAAATGCTGCATATTGAAAAAGGTGGTGACGAACAACTAAAAGATGAGCTAAATGCTTATAATCCTTTAGTCCCTAATGGAAAAGAGCTTACAGCAACACTAATGTTTGAAATTGATAATCCTCTTTCTCGAGGTGCATTTTTAGGCAAAGTTGGTGGAATTGAAGAAAAAATATTTATGAAAATTGATAATGAGATAGTCAAAGCAGTGCCTGAAAATGATGTGGATAGAACATCGGCTGAAGGAAAAGCTTCTTCTGTGCAATTTATTCATTTTAGATTTAATGATGATCAAATTTCTAAAATTAAATTAGGTAATGTAAACATAGAACTTGGTATAAATCACAAAGAATATGCCCATACTACTAAACTAACTGAAGATAATATTAAATCCTTGTCTGCTGATTTTATTTAATAGATCCCCAGATATTTTCAGCTTTAATCCAACCAGAATAATTGTTCGTAGTTGTATTGCACCAATTACTTTCACACTTCTTAATAACTAATAATCTTCCTTTTTCAATTCGTGCGATAGGTTTAGACAGATTAGAGGGTTTTTTAAATAAAATTTTATTTTCCAGAACAATAATTGAGTTTGATTTTGTTAGTTGAGATATATGAATCCAACCACTATTATTTTTTAAATCTATGATTCTTCTAAAATTCTCTTTTTTGTCTATTTGTTTTACTGGAAGATCTTTTTTTTTATAAATATATTTGATTTTTGAATCAAAACTTGGTCCGTACCTAACATTTACTTTATTTTTTTTTAAAGATAGGAATTCTTCTTCACTAATTGAAAATTGTGGAAATAAAATAAATAAACAAAAAAAGCAAATAGTTATTTTTTTTATCATTTACAAATACAGTTTTTTCTTTTTTTTAATTTAACTTTCCTAAAATTTAAATTTAGTAAATCTAGAATAAAAATGTATCCATCGAGTACGGTTCCAATATTTAGTATTTTTTTTAATACTTCATTCGCTTGAATAGTTCCCACAATGCCTGCAACAGTTCCAAGAATGCCACCTGACTCACAGTTTAATAGATCATCTGAAATATTAGATGCTTGAAAAAAACATCTTAAACAGGGAATTTTTTTATTTTTAAAATTAAAGGTAAATACATGTCCATCAAACTTGCTAATTGCAGCAGTGACAAGGATTTTTTTAAATTTTAAACAAAAATCATTTATTAAAAATTTTGTCTTAAAATTATCTGATCCATCAACTACATAATCATAACCATTAATAATTTTCTTAAAGTTTTTATTATTTAATCTAATTTTATAAATTGTTACTTTTGTATTAGGATTTATTTTTTTAATTTTATCTTTTGCAACTTTAACTTTAAATTTTCCAATATCATATGTATTATAGAGGCTCTGTCTGTGCAAATTAGAAAGACTTACCTTATCGTCATCAACAATTCCTAGAGCGCCAACACCAGCTCGTGAAAGAAATTCTGCAACTGGAGATCCAAGACCACCGGCACCAATAATCAAAACTTTTGATAATAAAATTTTTTTTTGACCCAAAATACCAATATCTTTGAGTACAATTTGTCTTGAATATCTATCAACTATTTTTTTATTTAATTGGTTTTTCATTTACCAGTTGAGCCAAACCCACTTTGACCTCTTAACGTATCTGGTAAATTATCTGTCTCTTCTAATTCCATTTTAACAATTGGAGTTAAGATCATCTGTGCTACCCTATCTTTGTTGTTAATTATAAAGTCTACTTTTCCATGGTTAAAAAGAATAATCTTAATTTCACCTCTATAATCACTATCAATAGTTCCTGGGGTATTTAATACAGTTATACTATTTTTTGTAGCAAGACCTGAACGAGGACGAATTTGTATCTCATAATCCTCTGAAAACGCTACAGAAAGTCCAGTGGACACTAAACATGAACTATTAGGTGATAATCTAATAGGCTCCCCTATAAATGCCATTAAATCCATACCTGAAGCTCCATTCGTTTTGTAAGCTGGAAGTTCTACATTAGCGTTTAGTTTTTTTATTAATACTTTTGCCATTGAATTTTAATTTAACTGTTCAATAACTCTATCTACTATCTCTTCTGAGATTTCAGATTTTTTTTTCATTGTAAGTTTTTCGTTTTTAATCTTTTTATCTTTATAAAAAATTGAAACTTCATTGTAATTAGAATCAAATCCAATAGATTTATTTGATACATCATTTGCTATTATCCAATCACAACTTTTTTCTATTAATTTTTTATTTGCATTTTTTTCAACATCACTTGTTTCTGCTGCAAACCCAATAACTAATTTTGGTCTAAGAGAGTTATGTTTTGATACATAATTTAGAATATCAATATTTTTTTCAAATTCTAAATTTAAATATTGTTGATTTTTCATCTTTTCATTTTTTCTCTCTTTTACTTTAAAATCTGCAACAGCCGCAGAAAAAATTGCCACATCTGTGGGTAAATTTTCTTGTGTAGCCCTAAGCATTTCGTCTGCTGTTTCAACCTTGATCAAATTTATATTATCATCTAAATGTAAATTTGTAGGTCCGGAAATTAATGTTGTTTGAAAACCTCTTTTCGATAATGATTTTGCTAAAGCATAACCTTGTTTTCCTGAAGATTTATTTGTTATAAATCTTACAGGATCAATATATTCATTAGTTGGACCTGCAGTTACTAAAGCTTTTAATTTATGGTTTTTTTTCAATGTACTAAAATATGTTTCAATTGTTTGAAAAATATCTTGTGGCTCAGTCATTTTTCCTTCACCAAATTCTCCACAAGCCATATCTCCAACCATAGGTCCAATTATTTTGTAACCATAAGATTTTAATTTATAAAGATTTTCTTTAGTTGAAGGATGCTCCCACATTCTAACATTCATAGCAGGCGTCAAAAAAACATCCTTATCAGATGCAAGAATTACTGTTGAGGCTAGGTCATCTGAAGATCCAGTGCTTAATTTTGAAATAGTATTTGCAGTAGCAGGAGCAACTAGAATAATATCTGCCCATCTAGATAGTGATATATGGTCCATTTCAGCTTCATTTTGGGCATTAAATAAATCATCATAAACTTTCTCTTGGGAAAGTGAGGCTACTGATAAAGGGGTTATAAATTCTTTAGCACTTTTAGTGAGGATAGTTTTAATTTCTGCACCTTGTTTTTTAAATAACCTAATAAGGTCTAAACTCTTATATGCAGATATACCTCCACATATTATTAAAAGTATCTTTCTATGTGATAAATTATTCATTGTGCAAATTAAAATACTAATAGGCCAAAAATTACAAGCAGTAATAACCCAACAATAGATTGGTTTCTAAACGTAATCATTTCAGATTTCTTTTCGTTTAAGGCTGTATAGGAGTTTGAATTCTGAGGTATTTGGCCACTCGCTAAAAATGTAAGTGCTTGATTGGCTTTATCCATAATCTCTGGAAAATCAGGCAATCTTTTAATTACTTCAGTCGTACTTTTTAAGCCTTCATTTAAAGTATTAATAGGATCTTTAGTTTCCCTTAACCAACTTTCTAAAACCGGTTTTGAAGTTTCCCAAATATTAGTATTAGGATTAAGTTGTCTAGCAACACCTTCAACTACAACCATTGTCTTCTGTAACATTAACAATTGAGGTTGAGTTTGCATGTTAAATTTTTCAGTAACATCAAAAAGTTGTTTTAATAATTTTCCACCAGAAATATCCTTAACAGATTGGCCAAAAATTGGTTCACCTATAGAACGTAACGCTTGAGCAAGATCATCCACTGGGACATCCTTAGGTACAAGACCAGCAACCAAGTGTACTTCAGCGACTTTTTTATAATCTCTCTGAATAAAACCAAATAAAATTTCTGCTAAAAATCTTTTACTAAGATTATCTAATCTACCCATAATTCCAAAATCAATAGGAACGATCTGTCCATTGTTATCAATAAAAATATTTCCTTGATGCATATCAGCGTGAAAAAATCCATCTCTTACAGCATGCCTTAGAAAATGTTGAATAATATCAGAGGCAATTCTTTTGGTATCAATATTTCTTCTTTGTAAATCTTCAGTTTCACGAATAGAAACACCATCCACCCAATCAAGTGTCATTACATTCTCACTTGTAAAATTCCAATAAATTACTGGAACTCTAAAACCAGCATCATTTTTTGTGTTTTCTGCATATTCGTTTGCAGCAGCAGCTTCAAATCTTAAGTCCATTTCAAGATTAGTTATTTCTTTGAGTAGAAAAACCACTTCAATTAATTTTAATCTTTTTGTTTTTTTAATACATGATTCAATAAAAAAAGCAAAAAGCATTAACGCATCTATTTCTTCATTAAATATTTTTTTTATATCTGGCCTTAAAATTTTAATAGCCACATCTTTTATTATACCATTATCGTTTATTTTAGCTTTGTGAACTTGAGCTATTGAGGCCGCCGCAACTGGTTCACTTAAATCTATTATTGAGTTAAAAGTTTCATCTCCCAGATCTTTTTTAATGATTAATTTTGCTTCATTTAAAGGAAAAGCTGGAAGTCTGTCTTGTAAGCCTTCTAATTGTTTAGCTAATTCATCTCCAATTATATCTGGCCTTGTAACTAAGAATTGTCCCAACTTGATGAAAGTTGTTCCCATAGATTGTAGTGATTTTGACAGTCTTTCTCCTTCAGTATTATTTAAATTAGTTTTTTGTTTATTTGAAAAAGAAAAAGAAAGTATTTGAAATAGAATTTTAATAACCAAAGGTGGTTTCTTAAATTTAGAAACAACATTCAAAATATCAGATTTAGCCAATTTTCTTCCTAATTTAAATAATGTGAAAATTTTCTTTACCATTAAATCTTCCAACCGGAGTGAATTGCTACAATTCCACCAGATAAATTTCGGTAACTACAATTTACAAATTTATTTTTTTTCATCAGATCAATTAACTCTTCTTGATTAATAAAATCTTGTATGCTTTTGATTAAATATTCGTAGGATTCTTTGTGACCAGTAACAACTTTCCCAATTAAAGGAATAAGTTTAGAATAATTTTTATAAATAAAATCTAGGTTTGAGTTTTGAATTTTTGAAAACTCCAAACATAAGTAATGACCACCTGGCTTTAAAACACGATAAGCTTCAGAAAGAGCCTTATTGAGATCCTTAGTATTACGTAAACCAAAACTTATTGTATAATAGTCACAAGAATTATCTTTTATAGGTAGTTTTTCTGCTGGCGCAATCACCCAATTAATATTTTTATAAGTAGTTAATTTTACTTTACCTATGCTTAGCATTCCCTTATTTGGGTCTACACAAAAAATTTTACCATCTTTATTAGTTAAATTTAAAAAAAGTTTACCTAGATCACCGGTACCACAGGCGACGTCAATTAAAATTTTATTTTTTGAAGGATTCATCCAGCTCATTAAATCTTTTTTCCAAATTCTATGAACACCCAGAGACATGAAGTCATTCATTAAGTCGTATTTATTGTAGACATTGTTGAAGACACCTTGAACAAGTCCTTTTTTATTTTGGAGATATTGTTGCATGTTAAATTTATTATTTACTGATAATATACTGTCAAATGCCAGAATTACCAGAAGTAGAAATAGTAAAACAATCTTTAGCCAAAAAGATACGATTAAAAAAAATCAAAAAAGTAATAATTAAAAACAGAAATTTAAGGTTTAAAATTCCTCCAAAATTTGAAAGTTTATTACAAAATAAAATCGTCAAAAAAGTTACTAGGTTTTCTAAATATTTGATCTTAAATTTTTCTGACAGCTCATTTTGCTTGATTCATCTTGGAATGTCAGGAACGATCCATCTAATAAAAAAAAATGGTTTAAATAAATTTACTAATACAAGTTTTTACAACTCCTCAAGTCTTCCAGAAAAACATAATCATGTTGAAATTCAATTTAAAGAGTTAAAACTTATTTATAATGACCCAAGAAGATTTGGCTTTTTTAAATTCTTAAGTAACAAACAAGAACTTGTAAATAGATTTAATCATCTAGGACCAGAGCCATTTTTTAAGAACTTTAATTTAAAATATGTTTTAAATTTTTTTTTAGATAAGAAAAAAGATATAAAGAGTTTTTTATTAGATCAAAATTTTGTATCTGGAATTGGTAATATTTATGCGAGTGAAATTTTATTTTTTTGTAGAATTAATCCTACAATAGCTGCGATGAAGTTGTCAAAAAAAGATTGTAAAAATATTATTTTATTTTCAAAAAAAGTATTAAATAAAGCTATAAAAAAAGGAGGATCAAGTATACGTGACTTCAGAGATACAACAGGTAAAAGTGGCAACTTCCAAAAAGAATTTAAAGTATATCAAAGAGAAAATCTAAATTGTCTCAGAAGCAAATGTGAGGGTAAAATAAAGAAAATATTTATATCCAATAGATCAACTTTTTTTTGTAATACTTGCCAAAAATAGCCAATTATTCTATTGACCAGTATAAATTCTCAAGCTATACCACTGCGCTTATGGCAAACACAAAATCAGCAATTAAAAGTATTAGAAAAATTGCAACGCAAACGCTAGTTAATAAAGCTCGTAGAAGTAAATATAGGAATGCTATAAAAAAAATGAACCTTCTTATTCTGGAGAAGAAAAAAGCTGAAGCTTTAAAATTCTTACCCAAGTTGAATTCTGAACTAATGAAGGTTGCAAAAACTGGAATTATTAAAAAAGCTAACGCTTCGAGAAATGTTTCAAGAATTACAAAAAAAATTGCTGCATTAAAATAACCACCCCTAGTTGTTGGTAGTTTCTAATTAAATCCACACACACAATATAAGAATTAAAGAGAATTACCTATATCTATATCTAGTGTCGGTTAAAAAATGCAGAATTAAATTTGTAAATCACACACTCATAGATTTTAAATTTGTAAAACTTTATTTAACAAAAAATAATATTGTAACAGTAAACCTTCTAAACAAATTATAAAACTGACCACTTTTAAAAAAAGTTCGCGTTAAAAATGATTCACCCACAGATTTTATTTATTTTTAAATAGACAAACTTTTTTATTGTATAATCTTTATTTTCCTTCTAACTGACTCTATTCATATAAATTCATGTCCAACATCAATACATCAAAAAATATAAATAATTTTTCTTCTGAAGCTCTTGACTGGGCTGTTGTCCAAAAGGATATGAAGAGTAAATTAGGCAGTGATATATTTGAAAGCTGGCTTAGAAAAATAAATTTTGTTGAAGAGATGAATAATTATATTTTACTCTCTGTTTCAACTAGATTTATAAGAGACTGGATTACCTCAAGGTATTTAGATCAAATTTTACAAATAGTTAAGAAATATAAAAAAGATTTGACGAGAATAGAATTTAAAATTGTAGAAAAAAATTCTGATAATGAGGTTGAGAACAATATTCAATCTAAAGGAAATAGTGAAAATGTATCTTTTATCAAAGATACATATTTGCAGTACAATAGAATTGACCCTAACAAAAGATTCGATAACTTTATAACTGGCACAAGTAATAAACTTGCTTATGAAGCTTCATTAAAGGTCTCAGAAAACATTTCTCACTATAACCCACTTTATATTTATGGTGGTGTTGGAATGGGCAAGACTCATTTGTTAAACTCAATTGGCCTTTCATTAAGAGAAAAAAATAAAGTGATGTTTATTTCAGCAGAAAGATTTATGTATCAATTTGTTAAATCAATAAAATCTAATGACATGGTAAAATTTAAAGAATACTTTAGAAACACAGATATTTTATTAATTGATGATATCCAGTTCATGAATGGTAAAGAGGCTATGCAAGAAGAGTTTTTTCATACTTTTAATGCCCTACTTGATAAAGGATCACAAGTAATCATTTCTGCAGATAGAGCTCCAAATAAATTATCAAGGATTCAAGAAAGAATTAAGTCGAGATTCGCTGGTGGATTTGTTGTGGATATTCAAAAACCAGACTACGAATTAAGAAGCAAGATTGTTAAACAAAAAACTGAAGAACTTAATATTTTTTATTCTAATCAAATAAATATTTCCGAAGAAATACAAAAATTTATTGGTACGGAAGTTACCACAAGTATTAGAGAGTTAGTTGGAGCTATAAATAGAGTTGTTTCTTTTTCAAGAATATACAACAAAGTTCCAAACCTATCTGAGGTTAAAGTTGTTTTAAAGGACCTACTAAATATGGATGAGAACAAAGTAACAATTGATTTGATACAATCAACAGTTTGCAAATTTTTTAAAATAAGCAAAAATGAGATGCTTTCTTCAAGAAGGTCTAGATACCTTGTGAGACCAAGACAAACGGCAATTTATTTAACTAAAATTCTAACTTCTAAATCCTTACCAGAAATAGGTAGGGAATTTTCCAATAGAGATCACACAACAATCATACATTCTGTCAAAACAATTGAAAAATTGAAGGAAAAAGATACGGAAATGACTAACAATATTAATAACTTAAAAAATCAAATATTGTATAATAAAGAAAATGAAATTTAACGTTAATCAACAAGATCTACAGCAAGCTCTGAATTACTGTCAGGGTGTAATTGAAAAAAGAAGTACACTTCCAATTTTATCAAATGTTTTATTACATGCTAGTAATTCAAATTTAACAATTACTGCTACTGATTTAGATCTAATATTTGTTCATCAAATTAATAATGTGGAAGTTCTTGAGGAAGGAAACACAACCACTATGTCGTCAACTATGTATGACATCATAAGAAAATTTTCTTCTGGAAAAAAAATTAATCTATCACTGACAGAAGGAAGCAAACTTCAGGTAGAATCAGAAAAATCTGTTTTTAATTTAAATTGTATTAGTGCATCTGAATTTCCTTTAACTGACGAAAATTTTAACCAAAATGAGTTTTCTATTAAATCAAAACAATTATTAAAATTATTAAATAAATGTAAATTTTCAGTTTCAAATGATGAAACAAGGCATTATTTAAGTGGAATTTTTTTTCATCAAACCCAGATAGAGGATAAAAATTTTTTAACAGCCGCAGCTACTGACAGTCACAGAATGTCTATATCTAAAATAAGATTAGAACAACAGGTTGATTTTGAGCCTATTATATTACCAAAAAAAACAATATTCCAGTTATGTTCTTTATTAGAGAGTTATGATGGTGATGTTAAAATTTCAAATATAAAATCAAAAATTAAATTTGAATTAAATAATAGTATTTTAATTTCTAAGTTAATTGATGGTAAATTTCCAAATTACATTCAAGTAATACCTAAAAACAATCAAAAACAATTAGAAATAGATTTAAAGCTCTTTTTAGACTCAGTCGATAGAGTTGCTTCAGTCTCGCTTGATAAAAAAGATGGAGTAAAATTTAGCTTATCAAAGGATGTCTTAAACTTATCTGTTAATAATACAAATAGTGGAGATGGAAAAGAAAGCTTGAGTGTTAAATTTGATCATGATTTAGAAATTAGCTTTAACTCAAGGTACTTAATTGATGTTGCCTCCCAACTTGATGGAGATAAAATAGAAATTTTTCTTAATGACACTGGCTCTCCAGCATTAATTAAAGATCCGGGTGATTTTGATAGTATATTTGTTGTAATGCCTATGAAGGGCTAATTTAAAGCATCTAACTCTGTATAAATGACATCTTGCAAATTTTTTAAAAATAGCTCTTTATTTTGCCCTGGAACAATTGGCTTTAAAATTGAAACTGTTAATGCCGTATTAATTTTTTTAGGGCCATGTTTAGGCCAAGTAAAGCCAGAGTTAATTGCTATTGGTTGACAAGATATTTTTAACTCTTCATAGATTCTACTGACACCTTTTTTAAAAGGCGCTCTATCCTTTGGTAGCAATCTTGTGCCTTGTGGAAAAATTATTAAAGGCCTATTTGACGAGTTAATTAATTTTGAAATGTCAGCAAAAAAACCAAGATTATCTTTAGATATTTTATTTCTTTTTATTGATATTGAGCCAATTTTTTTTAAATACCAACCAAATATTGGTATCATTAAGAGTTCTTTTTTTAAGATAAAAACAGGAGAATTAAAAATTGTTTGTAGAAAAAATGTTTCGAACATTGACTGATGTGAAGCAGCAATAAAAAATTTTCTATTATCAATTATGTTTTCTTTACCCTTAATAATTAATTTTGTTGATAAAAAAAATCTTAGGCAAAAAGATGCCCAGTAACCCATAATTTTCCCTCCAGATAAAACAATTTTTTGAGGTAAGAAAAATGAAGGTACAAATACTATGGATATAAATATAATTCCAACAAAAAAGAAAATTGAAAATAAAATATTTCTAATCATTTTAATCAAAGAACTAGATTAAATCCTTTAGTTTTTGCCTTTTTTTAATAACATTAATTTTTGATCCTTTAATTAATAGCTCAATTGGTTTTGGTCTAACATTATAATTTGAACTCAATGACATACCGTATGCACCAACATCACACATTATAATAAGATCTTTCTCTTTTAATTTTTGAAATCCTTTTAAAGTTGTAAACCTGTCTGTGCTTTCACAAATTGGTCCCACAAATTCATAAGTTTTATTTGAAATCTGATTGGTCTTTAAAACAGCCATTGTTTTATGATTAGCTCCATATAGAGCTGGTCTCATCAAATCATTCATAGCAGCATCTAATATAATAAAATCTTTTTTCTCATTTTCTTTTATGTAAATAACTTTTGAGATGAGAGAACCAACATTTCCTACTATAGATCTTCCTGGTTCAAATATAATTTTGGACTTGTGATCCTCTAAAAATTTTTTAATCGCTCGAGCATATTTTTTGTAATTAAGTTTTTTGTTATTATTTTCATAAGAAATTCCCATTCCTCCACCAAGATCAATAAACTCAAATACATGATTACTTTTTTTGATGACTCGATTGATTACCTTAAGCATTTTTTCATAGGGTACATGATCTAAAATTTGACTTCCAATATGAACGCTTAAACATTTGAGTTTAATATATTTTGAATTTTTAGAATAATTAACTAATGCAAAAAATGTTTTTTCATCAACACCAAATTTATTTTCTTTTTTACCAGTTGAGATTTGTTTTAATGTTTTAGCATCTGTATTTGGATTCAATCGAACACCAATGCTTATTATTTTTTTCTTAAATTTTGCAATTTTTTCAATTTCAATAATTTCACTTTTAGACTCAGCATTTATTAATAATATTTTTTTTTCAATTGCATAGCTAATTTCGTCTGATGTTTTGCAAACCCCAGAAAAAACAATTTTTTTTGGGTCTATACCCGCCTTAAGAGCTAACATCAGTTCCCCCATTGAAACAACATCTGCACCCAGACCTAAATTTTTAATTTCTTTAATTAAATTTAAATTTGTATTAGATTTAACTGCAAAACATATAAGCGGAGAAAAAGTAATAAAATTTTTTTTAAATTTAGAAATATTTTCTTTTAATTGTTTATATGAGTAGCAATAAAATGGAGTGCCAAATTTTTTAGCAATATCTTGGACTCTAACTTTTTCAATTGTGAGCCTTTTATTAATATATTTCATTAAAGCTTAAATATAAGAATATTATTTTTATATGCTTTGTATTCTGGATCTCCTTTTTTACCACATGAAAATATCAATGTGCAGAATATAGAAATTAAAATTAATTTTTTTATCATTTTATCCCTTTTTATATTTTATTATCATTTTTTTGATATTATCAAAAGATGTTCCACCATAAGATTTTTTTGAATTTACTGAATTTTTTACATTAAAAATCTTCAATACCTCAATTGTAAGTTTGGGGTCAATTTTTTTTAATTCATCAATAGTGAGTTCATTCAGTTTTTTCTTTTTCTTTTCAGCAATATTCACAATCGCAGCAGTTGTTTGGTAAGCTTTTCTAAATGGCATTGAATGATTTTTGACAAGATAATCTGCCAAATCTGTAGCTGTAATATATCCAGAGTTTGCAAGGTCTAACATTTTTTGCTTATTAGGTTTTAAATTCTTTAAAACCTCATTGAGAATTGCTATGCAGTTACAAAGAGTTTCATTAGATTTAAATAATATTTCCTTGTCATCTTGAAGATCTTTAAAATAAGATATTGGAAGGCCTTTTAATATTGTTAGCATTGAAAATAAATTTCCATAAGTTGAACCAGTTTTCCCTCTCAAATATTCTAATAAGTCTGGATTTTTTTTTTGAGGCATTATTGAAGAACCAGTAACAACTTTATCTGAAAGAGTAACTAGGTTAAAACCATCAGAGTTCCAAATAATAAGTTCTTCAGCAATTCTTGATATATGCATAGAGCATACTGAAGCGCTGTAAAGAAAGTCTAAAACAAAATCTCTGTCTGCAACAGTGTCTATTGAGTTATTAGTTGGCTTTTTAAAACCTAGTTTTTTCGAAGTAAAATATCTATCTATATTGAAAGAAGTTCCAGTTAACGCTGCCACTCCAAGAGGGCACTCAGATAAATTTTCTAAGTTATAAGAAAATCTTTTTTTATCTCTAGTAAACATTTCTACATAAGCCATTAAATAATGTGCAAAAGAGACTGCTTGAGCATTCTTTAAATGTGTAAAACCTGGCATTATTGTTTCGATATTTTTTTCAGAAATTTTAAGAATTGTTTTAATAATATTGTCTAAATTTTTATTAATTTCTTTAGTTGCAGATGTAGTCCACATTTTAAAATCAGTAATTACCTGATCATTCCTAGATCTTGCAGTATGAACATATCCCGCTTCTTCACCAATTATTTGAAATAGTCTATTTTCAATATTCATATGAATATCTTCATATTTTTTATTATATTCAAATTTATTTTTAGTAATTTCTTTTTCAATTTTTTTTAGTCCATAGATTATTTTATTTTTAATCTTAAAAGAAATAATCTTCTGTTTAAATAGCATTTCAGCATGTATAATTGATCCTAAAATATCTTCTTTAAAAAGTTTTTTATCAATATCCAGTGAGTGACCAACTTTTTGAAATAATATGGAGACCTTTTTTTTAATTCTCGAACCCCATATTGCAGTATTGTTTTTATTTTTTACCATGATAATTAATTATACATATTTACTATGAAAATATTAATAATATTTATCTATCTAATAACAATTAGTTCTGGTTACACCTCAGAAAAACCAGATATTAAAAATTTAATACTAACAAAAAATCTAAAATTTTATGGAAATATAATTTTCAAGGATGAAAACCAAATAGATGTTGATTTAGCAGATTATAAGGGAAAACTGTTGATTTTAAATTTCTGGGCAACATGGTGCGCACCATGTAAAGAAGAAATGCCCTCTCTGGATAATTTGCAAGCAAACATTAATCTAAATAACTTAAAAATCTTTCCAATAAATATTAGTCGGGAAAGTCTATCAAAGTCAGAATCTTTTTATAGGGAGCTAAATATCAAAAATTTAGATATTTATTTTGATTCATCAATTACATTAGCAAAAAAACTTTCTTTAAGGGGGGTTCCAACGACTATTTTATTTAATAAAGATGGTAAAGAATTTGCAAGAATCATAGGTTCTGTAGATTTTAATGACGAAGAATTTATTAATTGGTTGAAGACCTATAATTAGTTTTTGAAAAAATATGCAAAACACACTAGAGCAATTATAGCTATCAATTGAAAAAGCACTCTGTATTGCATTAATTTATTCGAATATTTTTTGCTAGTTTCTCCACCTTTAAAAAGAGTACCAATACCAAGAACTAATACAACTGCGACAACCACCAATAGCATTATGCTAAAAATTTTTACTAACGTTCCAGAAATCATAACTATATTGTAGTGTAATTTATAAATAAAAAAACATAATAAACCATCTATGACATTTTGCCTTACAACTACAATTATTAAACCAGAAAAGGATATACAGATTAATCAAGCTGTTATTTTGCTTCATGGATATGGAGGTGATGGAAAAGACATAAGCATGCTGTCGTTAAATTGGAAAAGATTTTTACCCAATACTATTTTTTTATGCCCAAATGGACATGAAAAATGTGAAATCAATCCTACAGGTTATCAATGGTTTGATTTAACCAAAGAAGATCCTGAATATATTTTAGAACAATCAAAAAAAGCAGAACTAAAACTTCAACAATTTATTCAGGAAGTAAAAGAAAAATATAATTTAAAAGATGATCAAATTTGTTTATCAGGCTTTAGTCAAGGGTGCATGATGTCTATAAATTTAGGACTAACGAACAGTAAAGATTACAATTGTATAGTTGGTTTTTCAGGAAAAGTAATAGACCAAGAAGATCTTGCTCAAAGAAAGAATTCTTCGACTAAGATGCTTTTGATACATGGGGATAAGGATACTGTTGTTTCACCAACTTTTTTATTAGAAGCAAAAGACTTTTTAATAAGAAACAATGTAGAGATAGAAACAAAAATTATAAATAATTGTGAACACCATATTCCAATTGAAGCTTCAACTGCAGCACTACATTATATAAAAAGTAATTTTAATATATGACAGTAATTCTATTTATTGATAAAATAATTTTTTTCAGTTAAGAGTTTAATAATGTTTTTTGGTGAACAAAATCTTTCTTTAGAAAAATGCCCTGCATTAGTTTTGAATGCTGATTATAGGCCCTTAAGTTATTACCCATTATCTTTATGGAGTTGGCAGGATTCAGTAAAAGCAGTTTTTTTAGATAGAGTAAATATAGTAAATAATTATGATAGGGTTATTAGAAGTCCATCATTTAATATGAAGTTACCAAGTGTTATTGCGTTAAAAAGTTTTATCAAACCTCAAGTTAATCCAAGTTTTACAAGATTTAACGTTTTTTTAAGAGATAAATTTTCTTGCCAATATTGTGGAAGTCAAGATGAACTGACATTTGATCATTTACTTCCAAGATCAAAAGGTGGACAAACAAATTGGGATAATGTTGTGACCGCTTGCTCTACTTGTAATGTTAAAAAAGGAGGCAGATTGCTACAAAACTCAGAAATGACAATCAATCAAGAACCCTACCAACCTTCAACTGAAGATTTACATAAAAGTGGTAAAAATTTTCCACCAAATTTTCTTCATAAAAGTTGGATGGACTATCTGTATTGGGATGTTGAATTAGAAGCCTAGTTATACTTTCTCAGATATATTAATTGCAATCTTTGAACCAGTTTTAATTATTTTATCTAAGATTGAGTAAAAACCTTT
>Ga0115001_10001894_pt1 | contig 16138 bp, 24 predicted proteins | sample ArcticOcean_MG_C_12_FD_89869 | JGI IMG/M metagenome (GOLD analysis project Ga0115001, IMG submission 89869) | Marine microbial communities from western Arctic Ocean - ArcticOcean_MG_CB8_130 | ecosystem: Environmental > Aquatic > Marine > Oceanic | place: Arctic Ocean: Canada Basin | collected... | reverse complement strand
GAATGTAACATCGGCAGCGAATGTACCGCCAGAGGATGCAGACACCGTGTCGGCAATCGAACTAATACCGTAGGCAAGAATTTCTAATACGTCATTTGCTGCTGCTGCGTCTATAAGAACTACAGACGTCTTGGTGGTAGCTGTGTAATCCGTTACAGGAACTAGAAGCGTTCCGTTTATAAAGACATCTACATACGTAGCATCGTCATATTTTAAAGGTAGCCCGTTACTATCGTTACCACTGAAAGACGTTTGGCCAGTGGTGGCAGTGAAGATAAATCGGTCCCGTACACCTACTCCCGGCTGTCGTCCTTGATATGGCATTAGTCAGCATCCTCTATTGTTAGTGTGCCAGCATCTACTTGCTTTAGTATTTCTGCGTAGTGGCGGTTGTCTGCAGATATAGGCACAGACCATACTGTACCGTCTATTGTTGCTTGAATTGAAACATTACTACCTGAAGCTGTGGCTGTTTGATACTTTGCATTTTCTATTGTTATAATATCCATGTCTATAACTCCGCATCTAATTCTAAATAACCTGCACTGCTTCCATCTATTGCAGCTACCATAGGTCTAAATCCAGTCATGCCTCCACCACCAACAGTTGTAACAAAGTACATAAATCTTCTATTTGCTGATAAATCATTTCTAATTTGTATAGCTGTTACTGCATGAACAGTTACGGTATCATGCACTCGTAAATTTAGTATTGTAACAGAAGGGTCTGCTCTAAGCTCTACAGGATTTAACACCGTTATAGCACCCGCAGAAGCATTAGTTGGAAGCATATCACCAATAGCCTCTCCAACTGCACCCCCATGCCTATAAAAATAACGATAGCACTTCTGAAGAGTAGTACTTATTAATTCTTGCTCCAGTTCCGTAGCTACTGGACCTACTTCCATCTGTACGCCTGTGATGCCCCAAGTTGCACCAGCAGTAGTTACTACCCCGTTTTGGGCATGACCGTATGCCCATTTACCTACAGCATAATTTCCCCAGCTTGTTCCATCTGTAGCAGTATAACTTGAGCCTGCTGCTAAATGCCAATTTATACTCAAGCCCTGACCGTTGTCATCAGTAATACCTAGTGAAGCAGCAGTGCCACTAGGAAAAGTTATAGTTTTTCTTTCCCAAGTATTAGCAGAACTTATTGTATAGGTTCCTGTAATTATACTAGCAGTCAGATCACCAGCAGCATCTGGTTTATAAACATTAACCCCATAAGTTCCAGTAATAGAAGACTTTACATAAAAAGTTAATGTAACTTGCTTAGAAGCAGAAGTTCCTAAACCTAAACGTTGGCAGTTTTGTGCTTCAATGGTATGTACCAGATACATAATTTCACTCGCTGCAATAGCAGCTTCTGCAGTTCCTGTAGTCCATAAAATAGAATTATCTGAAACACCATCTGGCCCGTCTGAGGCTTGAGAATATGCACCGTCAAACGTGTCTTGATTTGACCCCATAGCAAATGCAAATCTGTCCAATAGATAGCCTGATTGCACCCCATCGTGAGCCATAGTTAAGCTAGTCCCACGTTGTGCCACATTCATTGCCGAATTTATTACCATGTTACGGCCTGCGGCTGGTGTTATATTGGCGTTTTCTCTTGCGCGGCTCATGGTGCTATTCCTTTAAATCTCTTGCGTTTCTAGCATTGCAGCATACGCAGCTTTAACAGCGTCGGTGTGGACAACTGCACAGATAGCTTGGACCTCGGCACTCTCACCTGAGATGTCTGCATCTGGTGCAACTACATGGCGGTGGAACGCACGGCTGATCTCAACATCGTCTCTTTTGATGACCGTGGCGGTTCTTACTTGAACATGTTTGTAGTCGCCTACAACTTCGATTTTGTCTTGTACTTCTGTCTCTGTTAGTGCCATCTGTTTATCTCCTTTGATGGTTGGACTGTCCGACCCAAAGCTATGCGGTGGGTTATGAGTTTGTTATATAAGTAACACTGCCGTTTATTTGCTTCCCACTAAGGTCAGCATTTGTTAAAGCGTTTGAGCCGCCTTTAAAAAACTCCATATATGCTTGATTACTATAAACTCCACCAGAGGGGGTTGCTGTGTAAGTAGTGAAAGCTATTGCAAGACCTGCCATATGTGCTGCTGATCCGTGAGATGCACAAGCAAACGGCAATGAAATTCTAGCTTGTACAGTATTGCTATTTGTAGGCCATACAAGCCTAAAAGTAACAGTACACATTCTTCCAACTTTGACATAATTACCATTACTTGATGCTAAAGTAATTTGATTATTGGCAGGATTCCAAACCCCGTATTCTGCATCATCCAGCTTATTAGCCGCCCCAGTGCCGCCGAGGTAGACACCGCCTGAGAGGTAAGCATCTTTGAAGCGAGAGCCACTACCGCCTAAATCAACCGTGCCGTTACTATCGGCATTGGCTTCCATTGGAAGAACGGCGTGAGTACCAAACTGTAGACCTCCGTGGTCTGCTACAGTGCCGCTGACTGTTAGATTGTTTGAGTTTAATAACCCAACACTACCTACAGTTGTGCCGTCTTTATATAGATTTAAAATAGCACCATCACTAGATGTTCGGTTCAGACTAAGCGGGTGACCGCCATCTCGTGTAATTTGGCTGTCGTTGTTAGCGCGTAATGCTACGCCCTGTTGGGAGAAGGTGTTAGATGTTTTGCCTACAAGTACGACTTCTGAACTGTCAATCGTAATAGCTGTAGCATCTGCGTTGTCATCAATCCCTACTGAGTTAAACAAACCCTGCACAGACACGTTAGACTCAAAAGTAGTGGCGTTAGAAATTGTAGATGGGGGAGCTACCTGCTGAACTGCAGGGCCTAAATGTATTACGTATATGTTGCTGGTTCCCGAAACAGGAGCCGAAGTAAACGTAAGGGTTGTACCTGACACAGCATACGCAACAGTAGGGTCTTGCACCACGTTCTCTACTACAACCCGAACATCGTTCGTTACTGTTGGTTGAGACAGTGTAAAGGCTGTAGCAGCCCCGTTTCCGCTAAACGAATCTTTTACTGTAACTACGTAGTTTTCTGCAGGTGTATTACCCTGATACGGCATTATGTGATCTCCAGAATACTTAGCGTACTATCTACAGAGTTTGCTGTGTTAGAGGTAACTTTTAAAACATCAGATGTTTCCATAACAACTTTTTGGTCACCGCCTATTGGGACGAAAGAACCGCCTGACGAAAGTGGTGCGTTCTTAATAAGGTACACATTATTGCCATCTGCGTTCTCTAACTGCACACTAATCAAAATCTGTGTGGTAACTATGTTAGCAAGAGTAAGCCCAATAATTGTTGTTTGCGCATTAGCGCCGGTATGTACGGTCATTGCCGTATTAGCATTTGTACTGCCACCCGCAAAAGTTTTTACTTTAAATGTGTTGGCCATGTAATTACCCCAATGCTATCGCTAAGGCCACTGCTGTACCCGCAGGGTCTACTTGTAAATTTGTTTGCGCACCCGCTATGTTTGACGCGCCTGTACCGCCATCTGCTACAGCCAAATCTGTAATACCAGTTATAGACCCGCCGTCTATGTCTACACTACCGTTAGCTTGAACAGACATTGTGCCTAGTCCTAGCGTGCTTCTAGCTGCCGTAGCATTTGCGTCGTCCACAAGTGTTGCACCAAAAGAAGATATAGCAGACGTTTCAACCTTATCACTATTAAGGTTAGTAAAGTTCGCATCTACTTCTGCGTTGGTAAGCGGTGATCCTTTACCGGATCGAGTTACAATAGTAGCCATTAGCTACCTCACGATGCTGCTAGGGTTACCGTCCAAGTGACCTGTAAAGTATCACCAGAACCTTTATTAACTACCGCAAATACGGTCCGACACAGCATGGTCCCAGAAGACGCGGCGTTAAATATGCCTGCCTCAGTTACCGCACCTGTGGCGACACCAGCACCAAAAGTAGTTACGTATATAATGCTTTCGTTATTAGAACCGCTACGAGTTGCACTAGTAAAGGCTACTCGGCTACCTAGTTGGCTACCTAATGCTGTATTACCAGCGGCTGCTGATCCTGTGCCACTACCTAGAGCCTTGTGTGACATAACATCAGCTGATGCAGCAGTCATACGGCTAGTAATATGGGCTAATCCCGCATTTACAATTAAATTTTCTAGGAGGCGTTCGTCTTTAACAACACCCTTGCTATCTGTAAGGACAAGTTTTAGCTTGCCTGATAGTCCTAAGTTTTCTTTTGAGTTCATTGCCACACCCCTTAGAAGGTTAATGAAGTTCCAACATAATCTGCCGCAAAATAATCAAAGCTACAATACCCTTGCGCCCTTATACTACCTGCGTCTCCTAATCCTAAACCATCCTGCACAGCTGATCCGACTACCAATAATGATGAATCAGACCAAGCAGCACCGTCGGCTACAGCTTTACTATACGACGAAATAAAACTTTGAGCAACTGTTATCCCATCTGAAGCTGAGTTACTAAACGCAGCGACGTATGATTCTGATACATTTCCAGTATCGGTTTCTATTAATTTACTTTTGTTAAGTGCTATACCGTCAGTAAAAGAAGGGGTATCAAGTATACCTTTACCTATTGTAAACACACCTAACGCATCAGTAAAACCTGCAGAATCAGAAACATTTTTACCAAATAATATAAGTGGTTGCTTAGGTGTAGTGTACCCTAGGGGGGTATAATCTTCTAAAAAATACAGCCCACCGTCTTCTATACTAAACGGATCAGAAAAACCTTTAGCCTGTACTTTAGCAAATACTTCACTAACTGTAACGCCATCAACTTCGTTTTTACCTATATTTAATGAGTCGTCATCAGTGAACGCTGCATTATCAACTATACCAGCTTTGGTAAAAAACAGATTAGTAAGAGATTGTACAAGCGCATTATCTTGAAAGAAAAGGTAAGACCCGAAAGTACCTACAGATATTTTTAGTTTGTATGCGTGGGCTTGAGCGTTTAACGCAAAAGTTGTAGCGCGTGTAGCAAGACTATACGCACTGGTAGTTACTCTAGCTCGTAACTTTTGCGTAGTAGTCTTTATTCTCACGCAAAGTCCTCACGCAACCTAAACTGAATTGTATCATACACAGTCTGTATACTGTTATCTGCAGAGGTTACTTCTAACTCGCCTTCATAATCGCCTGCTGCTCGGTTTAAATCGCCGGTTTGCCATGCAAGAACAGCTACGCCGTTACTACCCGGATCAGTTACGGAGCAAGTTCTGGTAAACAACGTAGTAGTAGACCCCACTGCACGAAATTTCATTACTACAGTAGCGCTTGTTAAATTTACAGCTGCTGCTGTTAGTTGGTCGGTAACGGTAAACTGTAGTTGTGGGCCAGTATCACTACTAACCAACTCTATGCGTGGGGTTGAAAGTCTTGCGTCCATGATATTCTCCTAGGCAAATGGCTGTTGCGCTACAGACACCGAAGCACGCATATTACCAAGGTTTGCATTAGCTCTATACTCAGAAACTTTAGCAATAAATTGTTTTGCGTGGTACGATGCTAGCTCTCTATCGGACCATGCCACGTTAGGTAGCACTAATAGTTCTTGCAATGTTTTATGGACAATAGCAGGCTCTAGCTCGTCCATAATAGTATCGTCCATACCCTCTGAATCGCGTGTCGGCTTTAAAGCGTATATCATACGGACCGAATACGTAGCTACTGCATCAGGAGCCGGTATAACAATATAGTTGTTCGGTGTAAGTTGTGTAAATATTAGAGGTTGCGAACCATACAAAGCTATATCTGCGTCAGTAGTAGACTCTCTTACCCAATTAGGATACCTGCGAGTAGCTTCTTCTAGTGTTACTGCCGGAAGCGGTGCATCGTTTAGAGACGCATACATTACTGTTTGCACATTAGTGTCTACAGGTTTGTTATACGCATACTGGTATTTACCGGCTGTAAGGTTAAACAAAGGTTGTTCATACCTCCAAGCAAGAGTTCTCTCACAGGTTATAATAGATGCGTCACGTATATACTGTTCTAGCATAGGCAGTGAACACCCCGGTACGCTAGGGTTTATTCTAGCAGCGAGTGATGTAAAAGATCGTGATGCGCTATATATCATTATACTACTTGCCTCTTATCTAGTCCGCCTGTTTCTGTATCAGTCAACTCTCGACTAGACAAACCTGCGCCAAGGGCAGCGGTAAACGAATCCAAAAATAATTTAGCACGACCAGAGTTTGCATGTTCATCATCTATGGACTCTGCAAGAAACACAGTACCATCTACCAATGTAGGTAAGTAAGCGTCTGGTAATGACGCAATACTCGCATCAATAGCGTAATCAACTGGTATCTGCACATACTCACCAGTTATAACAATACCGGCTACAGGTCTTGGGTATAGAAAATACCTGTTAGGGTTTCTGATATTGCGCATATAGTTATATGGCGTACCAGCTGGATCACTCACCCACGCTGGATAACTTTGATCCAAAGACTCTCGGTTTACCTCAGTAAGAACATTTCCATTTACTATAGAGTATAGTTCTACAAGCCGTAATGAATCGGAAGGCATCACTTGTATAACCGTGTTCGGGGTAGTGGCTATTGTAGTAATAGACGAAAACAAATCAGGTCGAAGAATGATTACACGCTTAATCGTTTGGTTAACAAAACCCAATAGTTCGGCGTCGCTGTACCTATAAGCGTTAGAGTTAGTGTCTTGTACTAACTGTCGTACGTCATCAATAACGTCTTGCGGGGTCATTCAGGCAACCCCCTAGAAGCGTCTTCGGCTATCTCAGCGGCTGCTACAGGGGCAGCTGAAAGTATAGCATCAAGTTCTTCTACCACTGTATCTTCGGTAGAAAGGTCTAGCTTAACTTTGTTTTTTACTCTAGTCGCTTTAGCACGTTGCACTTGAGCAGGCTGTAAAAACCTTTCTGGAAATGCTTCTTCTTCAGTAACTTCTTCAACCAGCGGATGTTGAGCCATGTAATGATCCCAACCGTAAATAAACCCGTCATTTATGTTTCGTAGCCAGCGTTGTTTCATGTTGTTCTCCTTGTGCCTGAAGGCGAAACGGGCCAACTCTGGCGTTTAGAACTAGTCTTTCGGCTAGCAATAGCAGTTTTTTCTTGCTTTGTCATCTTATTAGCTGCTGCTTGTGGGCGACATGCAGGATAAGGTCGAGAGGATGTACTAGCTTTCGACCTACCGCAGGGCTGGCCGGTCTTAACATCGACCCACTTCTGGGCAAACCACTTACCTAGACCTTCTTTAGCCATACTAACTAACCCTATTATCAGAGCCAGACCAAGTACCGCCAGCTTTTTTATATTGTTTAGATGCCCAAGCATTAGCATACGCGCTAGGGTATACATCAAATTTTTGTTTAGCAGCCCTTATTTTTGCTGCCCACAACTTAGGATTGTTTGGTTTTGCTTTACCTTTTGCCATATCACCACGCCTTACATGACCAATAACGAGCTTTTGTTTTTGGGCCGGGGTTATCACAATTATGCCTAGCTCTAAAATTGGCACGTCTACCCGGTTGTTCTTTTTTAATCGTCATGTTTGGGTCTCCGAACATAACTTTAACAACTTTATCACTTTGACCTTTTACGTAAACCTGAGATTTTTTACGTCCATGTCCCGGCTGACCCTTGCTAATCCTAGTAGGTTTATTGAGTGTAACGGTCCTACCTTGATACATAGCCATTAGGAAGTTACTCCTTTGATTACCACAAAGTTAAGTACTATCGCTTGTGATAGTGCGCCGCCGCTTACGTTCATAACACTGATGCTACAACTACCCGCTGCTACTGCACCAACTGTTAGCTGATAGCCGCCTGCCGTTCCTACGCTTGCTACGTTTACAATCAGTACATCCGTAGCAGCAATAAAACTATTTGTTAGCGTAAAAGCAGCTGTAGCATCGTCTGCTAAGGCCGCGTTGTTCATAGTTATAGCACCGCTTTTTGCGTTTAGTGTAACCGCAGTAGTCTTATTACTTGCTTGGGTTACAGTGCCGCCACCTGAAGAGTATCCAAATTTACCTGTAAGTTGTACTTCGCCGGTTCCGTTTGGCGCTAACACCAATGATCCGTTAGAGTTTGTAGTAGAAATAGTATTAGCATCTACTTTTACGTTATCAATAGAGACGGAGCCTGTACCAACCGACAGAGCAGTGGCAACACCAACGCCGCCATATACAACTTTTTCAGACGCTGCGGGGCCGTCGCTAACGTGTAGCAACTGGTCATACGTGTCTTTAATATCTGAACCGGTTAGGTTAGTAGGCATCTAGCATCTCCTAAATAGGGTGAAAGGGGGCCTAAGCCCCCGATCAGTTTGTGTTAGCTGCAATCTGCAACTAGCGCCCAGAGGCGCATAACAGCAGCATCAGCAGCATTGATAGTTTTAATATCAATGGTATCTGCAGCGGCGTAGTACTTACCGTTGCTGTAGCCCAATACAGTGTTTGGCGCAGCTTCAGCTAATACCAACGCAGTAGCGTAGGATGCAGCAGTGTTTGCGTTCACACCATCTAAGAACCCATCGGGATCAGTGGCGTCACCAACGTCAACAGTACACGTAGCACCTTCAGCGGTAGTAACATCTAGCCCAACCTGCATAACGTAAGTTTTAGCAGGTATCTGCATGACTTCTAAGATGTCATTTGCACCGATTGCAGTTTGACCTGCAGCTGCACGATCAGCAGCGATAGTTGCCCAGTTAAGGGTTATTTCAATCATAGACAGTTTGTTAAGCCCGTTATTCGGGATAGCAGGATAGCCTTTATTGAAACCAGTTCCTTCAGTATAAGTAGCCATAATTCAGACCTCCGATTAAAGCGTTACAACGGCTTGGCAAATGGCTTCAGGCTTAACAACCTTGTATCCATATACCTGTAGACCGCGAACAATGTTTCCGAATGTAGACTCGGAGCGAATAGTTTCCATCTCTGTCATCTGTGATGCAAAGGTGAAACCCATTTTATGACCAGCAATAACATCAAAGTTAGCACCAGTTTTCTTGAGATTGTGGCTCATGTAAACTGTGAACCGGTCAATCATACCCAAGCGGCCATTACGTAGAGGTGATGTGCTATCACCAGTAATAGACGCATCTTTAAGGTCTGAACGCTTGATTAAGCCAGCCATCTTAGCTGGGATAACAAGATAACGGTCTGACTCAGGCGTGTTAGCTTCGTCCAGAACTGTACCCATATTAACAATCAAGTCGATAACATTGGTTGTAGTCATTGCTTCAGGAGCACCTGCTGTACCTAAGTCAATGTCGCCAGAGATTGCACCAGCAGTTGCACCTTTATTAAGGGCAGAGATGTCTGGAAGGATGTCAGTAAGAACACGCTGGTCAATTTTAATCTTCATACGCTCGGAAGCGTCTTTAGACCATGTGTCCATCAAGTTTACGTCAGACTGAATGTTATCAACATCGTCCTCAACACAGGCAAAGTACTCACCTTTGTCGATTAGAAGTTGCAACTTAGCTTTGTCAGGGTTCTCTACGGATAGAGTTTGGCCCTTAACGTAATCACGAATAGTGATTTCAGGTGTAGTACGGATATTTACCGTGTCACCCATATTACGAATTTCACCTTCGTACGCAGTGTTAGAGATTGCCGACAATACTGTTGCATCGTAGAAATTCTCAATTAGTTTACCAGACCAAATTTCAGGAATAAAATTACCTGAATATGCTGGGTTACCGGGAGATACTGGAAATGCCATGTTAGGCTCCTATTGTTTAATTATGCAGTGACAATGCGACCTTCCCGCTGTGCTGCGAAAATGTCACGTTCTTTTCGGTCACGCTCCTGCTCTTTCCCCTTAAACTTACCACGCTGTACATCAGAGAAAAATGTTTTGATGTCATTTGCAGTATACGTCATTGGTTCACTTGAGCCTTGGGTACTACCTGAACGTCCTCGTCCGGGTGATACTTGTTTCTCAAGTTGTGAAGTAGCATCGGCTTTCCGACTGGGTTGAGCAACAGACTGGCCAGTTTGCGCCTTCCATGTAGCGAAGAAGTTTGTTACGCGCCGTGCATCCAGATTCCGTTGAGCGTCATCAAGATACGTTTGTCGGCTAATACCTGTCAGTGGGTCAACGTCAAGTAGCCAAGATTGAAAGTCCGGGTCTACATTGACGTCTTGCCAATCGGGTACTGCGTTCTGAATATCAGCCCAGAATACTTGTTCAGTGGTAACTGCTTGCCTATGCTGTAGTTGCTGCACTTGCGGCACTACGCTGGTTTGCATCCCTCGTACAAGATTTTCTAACTGGTCAATACGTGACTGCTGTTGGGCAGCTTCTTCACGACTAACTCTACGCATAACATCAATAGATTCACCATATTCTTCTACGTCAGCATCGGTAACCAAGGGTTGTGATGCAGTTGTAGGAGTTTGATTAGGTGTACCCAAGGACGTCATAAGTGATTCTAGTTGTGAAACACGCGATTCCAGTTCACGCTTTTCAGCATGTAGGCGTGGTACTTCAGCGTTATACATTCCTTGAAGCGATTTATAGCGCTTCTCAAATGCTTCTTCGTCTCCATCACCTACCTGTGCTTGCTCTTTATCGGTAGGCTCGGCTGCTTGTTCGTCAACACTGTTGGCTTCTTCAACTGCTACGGGCTTAATGTTTTCAACTACGGCCTCGGACGGTGTGTCCTGTTCCGTAACCTCTGAATTAAGTTCGTCGTACAGTTTCTGAACTGCCTCAGACTGCTTCTTAACTTGCGCTGGTATTGCCATGTTAAACGCTCCTATCGGTATGCGTAATTAAACAGCTGTCTCATGGTGAAGACTGTGCTGCGTATTCAGGGGACTTTCTAATAAGGTCTCTGACCTCTTTAAGAACTTGGCACCGCCCCTGCGAACGTGCCACGTTCTCCCCACCCACTTGGGGTAGTTGCTCTAGTTCGTGCTGATACCAGCTATCGAACCAAGTTAGCATTTCGGGGTGCTGACGAGACGCTGCCGCCAACACTTTTATAGTTTGGTTATCAGGGCGCTTCATGGCGCACCTGTAGGTTGAGAAGCAACTACGTTACCATCTGCGCCGCCTTTTGGCGAACCGTCAGGCTGTGTAGGTGTAGGCGCGGCTTGTTGTGCAGCCATCTGAGCTTTGCTTTTAGCTTGCTGCGCACCTTTTTCCCTAGAAGGTATGATGTCTTCTACAGGCATCTGTAACCCTTTAGCAACTTCTCGGAGTAATGCTGCTCGACCATCTTGCCCAACAATTTCTATATCTATCGGGTTAGCTGTAGCGTTAAGGAACTCAACACGACGAACATTAAGAGTCTCTTTGGTAGCTAGGTTTATAGCGCCACGGGCTAGAACTTCTACGTCACCTTTAATAGACTCGTCTTCGTCGTAGCGCATGTTGTATATAAACTGTCTTTGCACGATAGGCCGCACAATGTCGTTATCTATATACATAACAATCTGACGTATACCTTTACCTGCTGAACCCATAAGCATAGAAAGACCAGAGGCAGTACGCCCAGCACCGGAAACATTTAGGTCTCCCGTAACGTATGACGGTACACCGGAATGATCGTCAGCTAACTTACTAAACCTATCATACACACCCATCAACTCGTTGGCACGAGAATCAGGCTGAGAAAAACGAACAGCTGGAGCGCTAGACCCTAAAGGATCATTAGTTACTTGCCAAATCTTCCAAGGATGGAGTTGCGTAATGTCTTCGTTAGGAGGGATACGCTCAAGGTTAACTTCAACTTGAGGGCCAGACGCGAGTCCCATATTGTTAACAAGGGAGCGGGCAGCTGCGTTACAGACATTTTGGAGGTCTTCAATGATTTCTGGAATACCTTTACCCCAGAAAGCACCCGGCGATTTGATAAACGAAGTTTTAACATATGGTTTTTCACCTAGAGGGTCATAGTTTAATAGGGCTTTTATGACAAAATTGCCTACTACCCACACATTTGCGTCGTACTCTTTAGCCTCATCAGGTACGTCTTCATCGCTAAGACCCCACTCAAGTAGCATTTTGCCACTAACTTTACCCCAAAATTCAAGGGCATCAAAGTTTTCGGTAGGGGATTCATACGAATAATACTTACGTTCTAGTTCTTCTTCTTGTAATTTTGTGTCCTCGTTAATCCAAGATTGGCCATTGCCTAGCTTTAAGACTTCGCGGATTGCTTCGCTGTCATAGCCCGGTATGTCTATAAGATCAGACAGTTGGCTACGGCTCATAGGGTGATGCTCGAATACATACCCTTCGTTTAAATGGGTGATACCCGGTTCAGGATATATGTTAAAAGGATTAACACGTTCGTACTCTGGACCTAATCGCTCAGTACCTTCTACTATCGTACTGCCATCAGGAGCTTTAGAGTAACCTAAAATTCGTTGCCTACGTACCACAGGTCCTTTTATGAACGCTGATGGATAGGTAACCATGTCCGTAATAAACTCGTTAAACGCATCGCCCCAACCGCCCTGCGCAAACTGATCGTTTATTTTTAACTTCATTTTATCTGCACGGTTCTGTGCTTCTTGTAGTACTGCAAATCTAAAATCTTGGCTGACAACTTCTTCAAGCTCAGCCATCTCCTCAACAGTAGGCGCGACACCCTTAGCTTGCATGTCCGCTATAACTTTTTGTGCAAAAGTATTTTTAAGTTTCTCTAACTGGTCTGGAGCTAAATCTGGAATAGGGGTAGGCTTCAAATCCCAAGGGGGTGTGCCTGTGTCAAGTAAGATGTCTCGGAGCCAGCTTTCAGCGCCACGACACTTTACCTCAGTAATCATCATATAAACTTGGGAGCCGCCTTGTGCTTTTATCTGACCCAGTTTATCTGCTTCGTACTCTCCACCACGCTGACGAAGCGCACGAAGCATAATAGTTTCGATAGGTTTTTTAGCAATACGCGCAGGGTTCCAGCAGGATTTGACGTAGGCCGCTAGGCCCAGTACTAGATCACTCTGTTGACGATCCTCCATATCTCGGCGAACCTGTTCTTGTTCGGCTTTGACCATATCATCATTGCTGACAACACGTAGCATAGAAAGCCCTGCCATATGTTATTTACCCGTCTTGATTTTTTTAGTTGGCTTACCGTATCCCATAGGATTTCCTTTAGGCATAGATCACACTCCTTACGTTAACATGTTTATAGCTATACACGTAGTCAAGATTTGGTGCAAGTAAAAGAAAAACCCCGCTAGAAGAAGGGCAACTAGCGGGGGAGAGTCTCAAGTGGAAGAGGCAAGCTGGGAGGAACTTGCTTAGTAACACGCGAGTAGCGTACCATGTTGTTTCAACCGGTGTCAAGTGGTGTCAAGTCCAGCCAGCAGCTGACACAGACTTTACATCTCTACGACGAGCAAGCAACTCACCATCAGACGCAGAGCCTACATGCAGCATAAAATATTGTAAGGCTTCGGCAACGTGGCTGTGCTTGTTCTTATCAATAGTACCATTCTTTTTATGGAACCTATACCCACCCATCATCGCCGCTTTAAGCTGCGAACACCTAGGGTCTACTAGAAACGCACTGTCGCCGTCTACCTGACGCATTAGAAAGTCGTCAACTGAGCTAAGTCGGGCGCTAATATTGTTAGTTTTAGCCGCAATAACGCGCAATCCCTCTGCTTTTATGATGTCTACGGCGCTTCGCTCATCGGTCTGCGCACGCTGTACACCTGCCGGATCGACCACAATAAGCACCGGAATACCAGAAAAACGCTCATATAGCAGCGGTTTTAGAACGGTTCTAACAAATCTTTGCACGCCCATGTCAAAGCTGACGGCCTCATCGTATATAAGGACACGCCCACGAGGGTCTTGTTGCCCTATCACAGCTGCAGGAGTCAGACCTAAATCCATACCCACGACTATAGGACGTACCCCGTTATTGATTGGACGTAACGTAGCTCTACCCATGTGGTAGTCTGGCCTAAAATACTTATACACAGGCTGACCTGCGGAGCTTAGCCCGTAGTCACCGTCAATAAACACACGAATATACTCTTCGCTGCGCCCCTGTGTATCGTAATACTCGTCAGGTAAGTTCTCAACATTCTCAGCAAACGTACTGCGACCACTGGGCTGCTTAAATACATCCCAACCGTTATCATTGTGTCCTACCCCATCCTTAGGATCGAGTTGTTCCATCTGATAGTACCACCACGTATCCATAGTCGGCGGGTTTGTATCACCCCACATACCATACCACGTTGGCCCACCGTCTTTGGAACTGGGGAAACGCCCAATACGCTTAGACATCGCATCCACAATTTCCGGGTGTATGTCACGACACTCGTTGAACCACGCGAACGAAAGCTCAAGCGAGTTAAGGTTAGCCACATCGTCAGCATCGTCGAGCGCACGAAACATTATCTCACACTCAACATCACCCACCTCAAAGAAATACGTCTTGGTCGTACGCATGTAACGTCCGCACACACCCGGCGGGAACCAATCCAAAAATGTTTTAATCACTGTATCCTGCAGCTGCCGAGCAGTCTCACGCACCACAGCCGCCCGTGTTCTACGCTTACCAGATGCGTCGGGTTTCTGCATTGACGCTCTTCGGATGATCTCAAACGAACATGCCACGGACTTACCGGACCCAACGGGACCCATAAGTACCCTCATCTTGTTGTCCGAGTTCATAAAACTCTCACCGGTTGGCGGGGGTGTATAGCTAATATCAAGTGCCATCGGACACCTCCGGCGGGTCAGTACTAAGTAACATTACAATAATCTCCCTTTCCCTACGATTTTTCTTAGGCGCAATAATCGCAGTCTTAAACGAGTACCCTGCGCGAATAAGCAAAAGTCTATACGTATCATACTCTTTAGTATCGCCAAACCTAGCTGCTGGGAACCCTTTGTACTTCCCGTCAAACCTACCCAACATCAGAAATTTGGGCGTCCTCTACCTCATGCTCAACTGTCATGGCCTTGTCCTGACCACCCAAGTTTATAGTTATCTTCACACCGCCTGCCGCATTGGAGTCACCGTCATCACTCTTAGTCTCAAGCCCCGCCCACTTCACAGTAGACTTAATAAGGTCCGCCTTCACAGCAGCAGACACATCAGGATTATGGATCAAAGTCCACGAAGTTGTCAAAAGTTCCTCAGCCTGCGCACGGGCCTTCAGCTTAAAAGTAAGTCCTTTTTCTGTTATATCTTCGCGATATGCCGCCACTCGTTTAAGAAAAATAGGGTCCGCATTAAAGCCAGAGATGTCTTGCCCAGTGACTTTGTGCCTCTGCTTAACCTCATCAAGCGTTTCCCCGCTCCCCTCTAGCATTAACGCTATATCGAAAGCTAAACGATCAGACCACTTGGTGTGAAATAGTGGAAGGTTGTCCATTTTAATATCCCTGTTTGGGCCGAGTATAGTTGCATACTGCGGAATCATCAAGAAGTTTTAGCATACTAAGTTGACAAACTTTACACGTTCCTTTTTTGAGGTCGTGCTGTGAGCGGTTTACTATAATAAGGGGGGCATAGAATTTCCGTAGTCCATGTACCCCCCTACCCGCTCGCGGATACCCAAGGGGCTAAGCATTACAAAAAACCAACACCCTTGTTTATATAGTGATTATAGGCGAAACTTTACATTTCTTAGGTAAAATGCTTTAAAGATTGCACCAAACGGCAACAGCCCAGTGGGACGATCCTAAGCATAAAGGGTCGGTATTTGAAAGCATAGGCTTTATGCCCCTATATCGAAAGGATTTTAGCCATGGCTAAATCACCACTTACTTGGATTCAAGTTGACGAGTCCTCATTTGCCCCTGCACTCACCAAGCGTCTCGACGCTTATCGTGAAGCCAACAAGAAGGCGCAGGACGCTAAGGCGGCTTTTGAAGTGCAGTTTATTGCTGCATCGCAAAAGGCTGGCGCTCTCGACGAAGGTTACTCTCTCGCCTTCGGTTACCGGTTCGGCAAGCTCTCAGTCGCAAAAGTTAGCGAGGCGGAGAAGTCTGCACCTAAGGCTCCAGCGAAACCGATGTTCAAGTTTTAATCACTAAGGTAGGGCGGCGCAAGTCGCCCTACTCAACTCAAACAAGAGGTAACACACATGATTAAATCCAAACTATGGAAGCTAGTATTCACTAAAAACGGCAAAGTCGTAAACGAATGG
>Ga0115001_10001888_pt1 | contig 16168 bp, 11 predicted proteins | sample ArcticOcean_MG_C_12_FD_89869 | JGI IMG/M metagenome (GOLD analysis project Ga0115001, IMG submission 89869) | Marine microbial communities from western Arctic Ocean - ArcticOcean_MG_CB8_130 | ecosystem: Environmental > Aquatic > Marine > Oceanic | place: Arctic Ocean: Canada Basin | collected... | reverse complement strand
TTCAATATTGGATTTAGCTTGTGCTGCAAGTGCAATTTCCTCCTCAGTATCTTCTATTCCTACAAATTGAGCGAAAGCTGACCATTTACTACTTGCTGAGTCTGTTGTCTTTTCTATCCATCCTTTTTCTGCTTCTATTCTTTCTTCTTCTGCTTTCTTATCTGCTTCTGCCTGTTCTTTTGATTTTGCAATAGTAATTGGATTTAATATCAATTTTACAGAATCTGCTTCATTTGAAAATAAACCTTCTGATTTTTCACTGCTTTCATCATGTTGTTCTTTTGCCTCAGGGTTCATATTTGGGGATGATGTTCCTGATTGTCCTTTTGCAACTATCATACCTTTCATTGCTCCAGGAATATCCATAGTAAAATCACATGATAAAAATGGAGTTTCAGACCCTCTTGATTTGAATTTAGCTAATCCAATTCCTTTTGAAACAAGCTTAGTAGGATCTCCAGTTGATGCTAAACATACTACTTGTAGTTCATTATCACCTGTTGTTTGTGGTTTTAAATCGGTTTCCGTACTCTGAATGTATTTTACAAATTTATCTTCTGTTGAATTATAATCTGGATGATAAATTGGTACTTTCCATTTAGTTTGTATTATTTGAAACTCCCAATTTAAATTAACTGCAGATGATATACCATTTAATAAATCATAATATACATCTTTAGTAACAAGTCCTGTTTTTTGCATTACATCACAGAAGAAATCAAAATTAATATATAAATCTCGTAAGAATCCCCATTCATATGCATCGAATTCAGTTGGTTCTACACATTTATCATGAAATTGTTGGTCAAAAAACAAACAGTTATCATGACGGGGAAAATAATTTAATTTTGGGTCATCTGCAGCTTCTCCATGTGGGTGAGTATCAATAGCAATACCTGGTTCATTGGTATCCAAAGTCAATCTTCCATTCTTATCAGGATCTCCAAATCTTTCTTTAGGTGGTAGTATCTCTACTACTCCCTTGGTTGTAGCAAGAACTTTTTTCAAATCCCAATCTGGAGAATATTTATTTGGAATATGTAAATATTCAGAATCGGCAGAAAATATATTTTTATGGGCTCTTAGTATTGTATTTTTCCAAGAAATATTCATTGATGCTGGTTTAACACCACAATTACCCAATGAATTTGCTTGAAAGGCGGCTGATTGTGTATCCAATATTGTAAATGCAAGTGAAACTTTTAAAAATCGCTTATCACTAAATAGTGGCATATCTGTCATTATTTCAATATCATCTCCTTGATCATTCTTACCCATTCCTGATAATTTGGATCCTTCACCTATTTGCTCAAGTAAATTTTCACGCATTGTTTTGTCAAAATTTATGAAATTTGATGCATCGAGAGCCCAATCTTGGTTCTTCAAATTTTTTACTTCTTTGTGTCTTTTATTAGAAGGCAAATCATTAAACATTTGCATAAATAATTTATATCCTTTTGGAAATTTAGGATGTTCTTTTTCTAATTCTCCTTCTTGAAAAGTTAATGCACTGTCTTTGACATCCTTTCCACTAACATCCTTATGATGTTGTAAATATGCAGGTAATTCACCTACTGATGATAATTCAACTTGAATTTCATATGATTCATTATCACCATACTTCATTCCTCCTCCTGTTATATAACCAAGTACCGCATCATATTGTCCTCCATTCATTGGAGTAGCACCATCATCAGGTCTGTATTCATTTGTGTGCATAGCCATATCACCGGCATCCATTCTCTTTTTTTGAAGAACTTTATGTCCAGCTAAAACTGCAACTGAACAGGCATCAAGTTTTACTTTTTGAGCAACAGATTTCCTTGTGTTTTCACCCCATTCTACTAAAACCATATTTCCTGGTTCTAAGAAGTATTTCATAACTACATCTGCCTGTCCTAATGAATAGCATATAATTGTAAATGATGTTTTTTTACTTAATCCCTCAGTTCCTTGAGTTACCGAAATTGAATTTATTACAGGGGAAGGTCTAAGAGCTCTATCAGTAGATTCTTTACCATAAATATCTTTATTTCCATCTGCATCATTAGTTATACCCAACCTACCACTTCGTTTAGTATTACCGTATTTTTGTGCAAATGATTCTCCCTTTTCAGCACAAGATTCCATACTCAACCAATTACCCATAGTAGATGTTACTCGAACCCATGGCATTGTTTGTGAAGCGCGAAGATTCTTACCCGTTTTATCCTGTATCGAGTTCCAAATTCGTGAATCAATGTTACTTAGTTGTGGAAACATAACTTTGTTTTATTTATTTATTAAAATTTTGCGTAATTCCAAGATAATCAACAGGTACTCTTAGTATTGTTCCTGGTGCTACTGAGAATCCTGAATCATGTATATTATTAGCAGTTGCAATAATCCACCATAAAGATGCATCATCATAAAATTGATTTGCAAGAGAATCCAATCTATCTCCTTGTTGGGTTACAATATGAATATCATTATCCCTTTTAGGTATATTAGGATAGATTTTAGATCGTAGAACTTGTCTACCATCGTTTAATTTCTGTGTTTTACTACTATTATATCTTCCCATAATTTTTAATTATTAATCTTAATACCTCCCACCTGCAACTCGGAGAGTGAGGGAGAAGTTAGATACTGCTTGTTGAATTTCCCAACTACCATTCCGTTCAGTTTTCTTGAAAAATTTAGAAGGTCCATATTTTTCACTAATAAATTGAACTTGGTTAGCAGGAACGTCATAACGTGAACATTCCACATACCCCATTGATAAAAGATTTGCAACTGATTTAGCAAGTTTAGGACTCATTCCATTTGATTGATTTTCCTTAATTGCCTCTATTGGAGTTTTACCATCAAGTTTTTCAACTATTGCAGATTGACCAGCTTTTGGGTCTGGAATAGATGCTTCTTTATCAGCTGGAGTAGTCGTAACATCATCAGCTTTTCCTTTAAGACTTTTTAATACATCTTTTGCTTTTCCGAATGCTGAACTTCCTTTTCCTTTTAATACAGTAACAGAAGATTGTTTTTTCTCTGTTACTTTTTGAGGTACTGCAACAGCCTTACCACCTCTGGTTTTTGCTTCTTCATTTATAGCATCTACTTCATCTTTTCTTGCATCGTTAATTGTTTTAGCAGCTGCTTTAGATATATCCATATCATATAATCTATCTTCTGCTCCTCCAGATTCTATAAACTTCATAGAAAGTGCAACATCTATCGTTTTTGGTAGATACCCAATATTACCATCAGTTTCCCAATTTGATTCATCAGGTATTGTATAAGTTAATGAATCTACATAAGCAACTCTATCTACATACATAGAACCCAGTCTAAATTCTATAATAGGTGGATTTGATAATCCTTTGTAAATTGTTGGATAAGTGTATGATGTTAATACTTTTAATCTCTCCCATATAACGTTTAATTCAATTGGAGATGATGCCATTAATTTAATATTGAAAGATACACTTCTTTCAACACCACTATACGTATAAAATGAATATGGATTACCTATAAATTTATTTCCGCTCCATGATGGAGTTGATGTTTCTGTTAATCCACTAATGATTGCTCTAAATACAAGTGGTTTTGTAGCACCTATTTTTTTAAACCACAATGGAACGAAATCTCTATATACCTCTTCACCAACTTTCATGAAAGCATTATCTTCCATTGTAAAATCATCTGCTGGTGATATTGTATTTAATCCATCACCAGTTGTCAAACGATATTCTGATTCCATTTGGATATCTTTCTTTTTTGTAAATCTAGTCTCATCTGTTTCAGGAGAATATCTACTATTCTCAAGTGAGTTCATTCCGTATTCACGCCCTTGCAACCATCCTCTTCTATCTTCTTCTTTTCTTTTTAAACCATATATAGGTGATACTGATTGTAATTTTACTCCTCCTAGTTTTGAATTTTTTTCTAAATCTTTTTGTGCACCATCAGGTGATACTAATCTTTGTGTTTTTTTTACTTCAGTATATTTGTTTGTATTATCAGTAAATTCTACTGCGTATTCTAAGTTTGTCCCATTAGTTGCTTCTTCTGCACCTTCACCAAATAAAGCTCCTCTTAGAACATCCTTTGCAACTCCTATTCCTTTTCCAAGAGCTTGTTTACCAATTGTTTTTGGGTTTCCTCCACCAGTTTGTTTTAGAAATTTACCAATTTCAGTTCCATTATCACCATATGTATCCAATGTAACAGGATCAGTAGATTTTAAATCTGTAAATCCTTCCTTACCTAGTAATCGAGTTGGTATTGCATTTGTAGGGATTCCTAATTTGGAATTTACCGTATCTCTAAGTCCACTTATACCACCATCAATACCAAGTTTTGAAAGTCCTTTTCCTATTAAACCACCATCAGTGCCACTACCCCCATTAGAAGTTGTCATTTCCTCAACATCAGATGTTGAACGATTTGCAATACGTGTGGCTTCGTTACCATAGATAAGTGGGTTGTTTAACTCAACAAGTGATTTAATACGAATTCCACTTGTTTCTTGTTCGACAAGAGTTTCCGTATCAGCCTTAACTGATTCTTTTAATCCACTACTATGAAATAATTCTAATATACTCGGCATAATATTTAAGCTTTATTTAATGAGAATTTGTTTACAGCACTTCGCTCACCTCGGTCCATAACTACATTGGTAACTTTATCTTTATCTAAATAAATATCTCTTTGTGATGATGTTGCTTGTATTAGTTGATCCATTTTAGCTAACATATTTGTTTCATATTCACTTAATGAACCTTCTTCTAATGATGATGTTTCAGAATCTCCTCCTTCACCACCAACACCAAACAATCCAGCTAATTTTATAATTGGTGCAGATATTGCTGCAATTCCTGCCAACATTAACATTCCAGGTAATCCGGCAAATCCTAAAAAGGCCATTGATAATCCCAATCCCATTAGTGCACCTGATAATCCTAATAGTGCAAGTGATAACATAGTTACTGGTCCGATAATTCCAACTAAACCACCTAATGATGTCATTATACTAGATAATCCCAAACCTACTGATTGCATACCCATTCCTAATAGATTAAATCCAGCACCTAATAACGGAACAATAAATGCTAATCCCATTAAAGCAGGTAATGCGAATAAACTTGCAATAGATAATGCGAGTAACGAACCAGCTAAAGTTAAAAATGATAATCCCAACATACTAACTGCTAATGCTTTTTCTAAAGTTATAGCTCCTAACATAGAAACCATTCCAGCTGCAATTGCAGTAATTATTGGAGGTACTGCTGCCAATACACCTATTATAATGTTTCCAAATGATTCTACTAGTGGTGTTATTAATGAAAGTGCGTATCCAAATGGAATCATTGCTAATCCCAATAATGCTAATAAACCAATTCCAACCAATGCAACTGGTGCGGTCATTCCAAATGCTGATAATCCTACTCCTAATGCAGTTAATCCTGCTCCTGCTGCTACTCCAAGTAAAGCAACTCCTGCCATTCCTATTATACCTGGTGTCATTAACAAAAATCCTGCTCCTGCAAGTGCCAAGTTTAACGCTCCAAGGGAAACTGCTCCAGTTCCCATTGCAGTTAATCCTAATCCTAATGAAACTAAACCAGTTCCTGCTGCAGCTCCAAATGATCCAGTTCCCATCATACCAGGAATACCAGCAGTCATAAATAAGAATCCTATTCCTGTTGGTATTAAGTTTAAAGCTCCAAATAATACTTTCGCATTACCCATTTCTTTTAAACCACCGGCTAAATCTTTAAGTTTATCACCCATTGATGGACCAGATGCTACTGCAGGTGCATCAGGAACTTTAACATCCGTTATTTTATCTGTTACTAAATCCGTTCCCTTATCTTTAGCAGAATCCGTTATTTTATCTGTTACTAAATCTTTACCCTTATCTGCAATAGAACCACCTACATCTTTAGCTATACCTCCACTTTCTGTGGCTTTTTCTATTGCTTTTGCCTTAAATAATCCCTTTACCCATTCCCATGTAGAACCTGCAATACCTTTCATCTTATCCCACATACCACCTAAGGCTTTTGCTGAATTCGGAAACATTTTTCCTAATGTAGTAAATCCTTCACCCATTTGACCTATTGCGATAACTCCCCCACCTAATGTTTGGAGAAAAGTTGCCGCTGGTCCACTTGCAAGTGCTTTCATAGTTTGGTTCAGAGATTCGAATGTAGATAACTGCATTGTACCATCATCATTCAACTTATCCATGTTGGTAGCCATCTTCTGTAATTCTTCAGTTGATACACCTAATGCAGCAGCTGCGGCTCTTTTTTGGTAGATATCCATCTTATTAAACGATTCAATACCACCCATTTCTTTCAGAGCTTCTTTTACAGATGCTCCTATCTTACCTTCATATGCTAATTGTCTTGCTTTACCAAGATTTATATTCTTACCTAACATTGCACCTAATTCTAATTCCTTAGTAATAGATGATTCGAAATCTAATAGAGAATCTGTAACACCGGTCATTGTAGCCATATTAACACCAAGTTTCCCTGCTGCAACTGCGGCTATTCCTATATTCTTTCCTCCATCTGAACCATATTCTGCGAATGCTTTTGCAGAACCAGCAACATCTGCCATTACTTGAGATGGCATTAATCCATTTGCGATAGCTAATTGTTTTGTAGATTCTGCTAAGTTTTGTGCCGTTTCTACACTACCACCGTTTAATCTTGCAAAGTTACCAGTTAATGCGGCCGCTTCAGTTCCACTAATACCCATGTTCGTTGCCATGAGGTTAGTGTTAAGTTGAGTTTGAAATGATAAATCACTTAACCCACCAAATTCAGCCGATAATCCTTTAGCAGTATCAAGTGCTTGTGGAAATATGGTTGATAATAAAGATACCTGGGATGTTGCTCCAGTTAAACCACCAACAAAACCACCCATTTCACGAGTTGTCTTACCAAGTACACCCGCTACTTTTCCAATTCCAATAATTATAGAGCCTACTATTGCTGATGTACTTTGAAATACATCCTCAAGTGTTTTTAGAAACCCACCCGATATATTATTAAGTGTATCAAATGCAGAAATTTGATTAGATAAGGTGTCCTTTTCCTTTTTAGACATTTTAGTAATATCTGTTGCTAATCCTAATTGCCTTTCCATACTTGCAACTATTTCCGAGTCTTTACCCAAAATAGCTGCAGCTATATCTATTTGTTCTTTTAGTGATTCGGTTTTTGCCAATACTTGCTCTACATCATCTGAATTTAATTCTGATAAACTTCGTGTGTCTTCAAGTATAGTTGAAATTGCACTTTGTTGTGCTTCATTTAAGCTACCCATTGATTTAGTAGCAGTTACAGATTCCATCTGTGCTGTACTAAAATCTTTAAAATGAGATGCGATTGATTGTGTTCCTTTTTCTAATTCACCTATGAACTTTTGATTACCATTGTTAATCTCCTTAAGTCCACTTGCAAGTTTTTTAATTTTTTCGTTTTGTTTATTTAATGACACAGTATAGTCATTACCAGATTTTTCTTGTTGATCAAGTAATTTCTGATATCGTATTTGAGCTTTTTCAATAGCTTGTAAAGCTTTTAATCTATCTGCTGCCATTTATAATCCTTATCTTACTTTATGTGTATAACCCTTAAGTTGACTTCTTAATTTTTCAGATTCCTTATTAACTCTATCCATTTGTTTTTGTATTTCAGGTGGGAATCCTTTTTGTTTAGCTTTCTTTAAAGCAATATTTGTTGAGTTTGTTTTCAATCCATCAAAAAATGCATCAGAAAACTTTTTAGCTGCTCCAAACAATCCTTCGTTGATTTCTTTTTTAGCCATGTTGTTAATCCTATATATTTGTTCTTATATAAATATACGACAAAAAAAAAGTGAAGAATTTTACTTCTTCACTCTTACATTTGGACTTCGTCCTCCCTTTTTCTTGGAAGACTTATCGTGTTCTTCTTTTTCTTTTTTCTTGGCATCTAATAACTTCTTGAAATAGAAGTTTCTCCAATGGATTGGCATGAAGTAAACTTCTGACCAAGTGAATCCATTACCATAGTTAACCATTTCCCAAATCTGAGAATGTAGTTGTGCAGAGTAGTTATTCGGAAGGGTAAAAAAACCCAACCCCGAAGGGGATATCTAGTGCCTCCTGTTCACCAGTAATATCAGATACAAAATTGAATTTCAATTCTAAATCTGGAGTGAATGTTTGAACATACTTTCTAAGAGCTCTGGAATCTCTTGCAAGTAAACTGTTCTTTACATAATTATTAATAAATCCTCTATCTTCATTACCATCTACCTCTTGTATCATATATCGTAAACGAGTTGATACATCTTGAGATATATTATCACCTTTAGTTAATCTATTAAGTGCTTGTACTTCAGCATTAATATCAATTTCATCTTTATGTGTTAATAATCTAAATATGATTTTTTTCTTACCAAGTGGCAAATCAAATTCATATCTGTTTTCTGAATTTAGTGCATCTACATCAATTTCTTTAATCTGTACTGCTGAAAGGTCTATGTTTACTTTTTGTGTTTCTCCAGTAAATGGGTCATTCACTTCTACATGATAATCTTTTCCATATCCTAAGATACGAGTTGCTAAAAGAATTGCATTCTTATCACCAATGAATATATCATTAACATTTACACCAGTACCAACAACAACTGATTCAAATAATTTATCAAGTACAACACCTTTTTTTATTAAATTTTGTGAGGCTAATATATCTTCTTCTTTAGCCGTCATATACTTTATTTCAATTGAACCCTTTGATAAAGGACTAGATTCAGGATAAAGTTTACCCTGTGATGGAAGATCTATTACTTCCGTTGGAAAATCGAATTTTGCCATAACTTTGTTTATTTTGTTCGTATATAAATATATAACTTTTGAAAAATGAGAAAAAAAAAGGTTCTCACAAAGAGAACCTTTTCAGTAAATATATTTTTAATTCTTATTAGAATTCTAAGATAGCGTAATCATAAGATAATGTCAATGTGATTTCTGCTGGGTCATTTGAACTCCAATCTAAATCATTAAACACTGCATTGTTGATAAATGCACCTTTAAGAGTCCATTGTTCAATCTTATCACCAACTGGTCCTAATAGATATATTTGTACATCTTTCTTATAGAAATCTGCATATCCATCTCTACCTGTAATAGATTCATGTGATGTTCTCACCCATTCCATTACTGATTGAGCTCCACTTGGAACGATTGGGTCAAATAATGTAATCTCTACATCTTGCCATTCTCCCTTACCTTTTAATTTACGTTTAACGTTAATGTGGTCTAGGGTAATAGTTTCAAACTGAATTGAAGGTCTATTTGCTGTTTTTATTAAATATGAAGGAATACCATCGATTTCCATGATGAAACGATTTTTCATCTTTGGTTCGAAATTGGTATAAAACATATCGTTAAATTCTAATACTTCTGCCATGTTGTTTTTCTCCTTTTATATTAATAAATATAAGGTTTTTTTATTTTAATTTAATTATGCCGTAAAAGATGCTCCAGTTGGTAAGATATTGAAATCTAACACGATGAATTCTGCAGTTTTAGTTGGTTGTAAGAAAATCTGTCCAGCCAATATATTTCTGTCGATTACATCTGGTGTGTTATTACTTTCATCCATCACCACTCTAAATGCATACAATCCTTGTCTTTGTTGTATTCCTTCTAAATAAGGATTCACAGTATTTAAGAATTTACCTCTCGTTTGAGATGTATTTTGTTCAAATACTAAGTATCTTGATGTAGAAGCTATATACTTCTTAACTTTAATCATCAATCTTCTAACATTGATTCTATCAAGTGCCGATGCTTTATCTTGAAGTGTCTTTTGTCCAAATGCTACGATACCTTCTCCAGGGAACTGAGCGATTGGATTAATTTTTCCTTCATATAATTCATCTCTTTCAGCGTGTGTTAATCTGTTTAGTACAGATATAGCACCTACTATACCACCTCTATTTAAACCTGCTGGTGCAAACCATTCGGCTGCAACTGCATCGTTAGAAGCATATATTCCTGGCATCAATACTGATGGTGGAACTGAAATTAGTTTATTAGTTCGTGAATCAATTGTTTTAACCCATGGGTAGTATGTACCTACATAGTTAGAATCAACTGCGTTACCTTGCTCGATTGCTTGTGATATTGAATCACCTGCTCCAACTACATCACCAATGAAGAAACAATCTTCTCTAGCTTCACACATATCAACTGCTTTGTCAAATACATATGAGTGATGTCTTCTTACGATTCCAGGTACAGATACCAAGTTGATATCAAAATCATCTGGATTAGATACAGATGCGATTGCTTTTACATACGCAACTGAACCAGCAGCCGTTGAAGTTGATAAGTTAAATCCTTGTGAATTACCACTTGATATATCAGTTCCTTTATCAATAGATACTGTTGGATTAATTCCATCAAATCCACCTTGGAAACTTACTGAAAATTGTCTTTTGTTCATATCAGATGATAGTGAACCGGTTAGTTGATATCCAAATGCCTTAGTACCACCAACTACACTTACCGTACCATCAAATGCAAATACTGTGTTTCCACCTTGTGTTGCTCCGGTTGGTATTGGAGATAAGTAATTATTATTATCTATTTTAACTTGTGGTGTTTCTAAATCAATACCACTAAATGATATAGATTTTGATGATGTGTTAACATCAGAACCGGTTGAAAATAATACAGATGGTATAATAGATTCACCTAAACCATGTGAACCAATATTACCAACGAAAGATGGATTACTGTACTTATCATGTCCAAATGGTCCAGCAACGATAGGATGAGCACCTTCAGCAACCGTTTCAACTCTTACGAATTTAGAACGATTAACGTAATCACCATTTTCAGTTTGTTTTCCATTTGCATCTATTACCAAGTTTCTATCACCAATTACTTTTTTGATGTAATTAGGAGAAGCTGGGTCTAAGTTCAAGTTATTATATGTTTCTAATACTGATTTTCTTTTATCGGTATCGGAGTTTCCTCTAATCATCAATGAGAAAGTAGCGTAATCAGTTGCATTAGATGAACCTGCTGCTTTTACATTAAATATAGATACTTTGTATTCTTTATTATATACAGTACCATCACCGATAGTATGTAATTTGAAAAGATTGTGTCTTTCACCAGATACTAATTGTGATTGTATCCAAGGTGTAGAAGAATGTTGAATATCTCCATATACTTGGTCTGCTAATGTAATAAGAGATATTTGTGTTTGTCCATCTGTAATTGAATCAGCTGATGCTTTTTCAAAATAGTTATATACATATGAACTTTTTGAACCTCTTGGGTTAGTTCCAAATACATCACCCAAATCATTTCCATCTGCTGGACTGATAGATGCTGATATTGCAGCTGAACCTGTTACCGTTATTGCGAAACTTGAAGCTGATACTGCTGCTTCAATACTAGAACTTACTAGTGTTCCCGGTCCATTGTGTGTTTCGAATAATGTTCCTAATATTTGACTATTAGAAGCATCATCAACACTTACAATTGCTATTGGTTTGGTTTGTGTATAACCACCTTGATGACCCACACGAACAATAGTTACTGTTCCTGCTTCTCTTAGGTAGTTTTGTACGGTATATCCTGTATAGTATGAGCCATCAGGTGTACCGAAGATTTCTTCGAATTCGGATTGTGTATTTACAACGGTTGGTACGAATGCTGGTCCCTTATGAAAAGGTCCTATTACAGCTGCTCCGATTTCACCAATCCCTTGTGATAAGAAAGAAAGGTCATTTTCTCTCGTAAATACTCCAGGTGATACAATTTTTTCTGCCATGTTATTTTACTCCTTGTTATGTGTGTTGAATATTAATACTCTTATATAAGTATAATTAACTTTTCTGAAAATATAAATTATACTTCGGTTTCTTCTAAAACTTCTTCTTTTTCTTTATTTGGAGTAAATGTATTAGTTGCAGGGTCGTAATTTCCATCACCATACTTATCATTTAAACCTTTAAACATTGTTTGTTCCTTTTCTACTAATGTAGAGTGTTGATTTAGTAAATCTTGTTCTACAACTTCGATTTCTTCAATCCTTCTTTTCTTTTCAATTTGAAGTTGTCCCAAACGTGTAAACACATTTGCAACATCTTGTCTTAAATCATTTACTGATTCTACTTCTTCTTTTGTAAACTTAATTGCTTTCGCCATTATTTTTTAATTTTTGATTTGTTACGTAATATATATAAATATATAGATTTTTCCCAAACGTAAAAATAATTACTAACTAACTGTAAATGTTAATGTACTTGAGTAGTTACTCAATAACCCATTTGTTGAGTATTGTCTTACTCTTGCATATCTTGTACCAGTTCCAATATCAAAAGTACCACTATCTGTTGTTGTTACAACTGAAGTTGCTGACCATTGTGTTTGACTAACTAATGTTGATGAGAAATTTGAGTTATCATCTATCTGTACATCATATACATCATTTGTACCATCACCACTCCAAGAAAGAGTATGTGTACCATTTGCCCATGCAAGGGTTGTTGGTGCACTACCGGCTGTTTCATCGGTATGTGAATTACCACCTTTATTGTGAGTTATATACCCATTAACTAAATATGTATCATTTGTTTCAACATCAATAGATACTATCTCTGATGTTTGGTTTACAATATCAATAGATATTACATCAATTTCAGTAATAACACCAGAAACTTCTTTAATTAATTTATCGTTTGTAGTAATGTTAAACATTTCTTTAAATCTATATTCTCCATCAGTAGCATCTTTAACTAACATTGGGTGTTCTGCAGTTGCAGTTATTTCACCATCATTAATATCATAATGTCTACCTGAAAAAGAATATACTAAATTTTCAACAACTACATCCTGTGCATCTGTTGTTAATGTTTCAGCTGACCAATCTAGGAAACCAGTTTCATCAGTTCCCAATCCACCAATTGAAAATCCTCTCAATACATCTCCTTCTTCTAAATCTCCAACTTCAATAGTTGTTCCATCTGCAAGAGTTACGGGTGAATCAATAGTTAAACATAATGCTGTTGAATTTCCATCATATGAATCTACTGAATAAACTGTTTTTGTTTGTGCTATATTGTAATTTGTTGCATGGTCATTAAAACCATCAGCAAATGTTGCTGATAATGTGTGTGATACATTCCCCATTAATGTACCTTGAGTACCATTTCCTTGGTCAGCATCAGCAAATGCAGCGTTCATATAAGTAATACTAACTACTGCACTTAAATCTTGATTTGCGTTAATATTCAAGTATCCACTTGCATTTGGAGCTCCATTATGTGTTGGTGAAACAGACCAAGTAAAGTTTTGATATCTAGATGAAATTGATGCAAACTGAGAACCTGCGCCTGTAAATCCCATTGTGTATGTTTCATTTGTACCTTCAACTGCATAAGTATATCCAGTAATACCAGATGAAATTGTATCTATACCAAATGAGCCTATTGAAATATTATCTCCAGCCTGTGCTATTCCACTATATACACTACCAAGTGATACATTTGAGCCTTGAGTGTGACCTCTAGCTCCTGCTAAATTATTTAAACTAAGTGTTTCTCCTGAAGTTATTGCCATTGTATATCTTTCCTATATATTATAAATATCAAGTAAATCCTTAATCCACTTATCCTTATCTGTAAAATTAGTTTTCATGAATTCTTTTAAAGATAAAAACCATTTATTTTTTTCTTCATAAGAAGTGTTGATTAACTGAGTATAAATATCATTAAATTCTTTTTTAGATGAAGCTCTGTATGGATATTCGAAATTCTTACACCATGTTGAGTGTAAAATTGGCAATTTACCATAATCCACTGCTTCAAATATTGAATATCCAAATGGCTCATATGTAAAACATGAATGTGATATTCCCCAATCCATATTATAAAATGTATTTGCAAATTCAGGTATATAATGATATATTTTCATTTTAGATGTATCCATTTTCATTCCTTTTTTCCAAACCACTTTAAAATGATTAGAATTAGTAAATAGTATAGATGACAATCCATCCAAATATCTTGGATTTTTTCTACCTTCACTTCTTGCTGTAAAACCTAGTGTATTTGAATCACTTAATTGTAAGTTATGTTTAAATTCATAATAATTTGTAATATTTGTATTTTCTATTAGAATATCATATAAACCAACCCATATAGAATGTTTAGAAACATCATTTATACTCTGTTCCCATTTAGAATCCATATATGGATGTTGTATAAATGAATTATCTGTTCCAAATTGTGATTTTATTATATGGTCTACTGAATTATGTAATACATTTGAATGTATTTTATGTATATTTTCATCTATTACCTTCATTGGAGTATAATGTCCATGTAATATATTGATTCGTCTTGCACCATTACACAATTCTTCAAATTTATCAATATCATCCCCATGCCAATAAGCTTCTATTGGAAATTCGTAATCTTCATGTCCTTTTGGTTTGTTTCTATGTAAAAGAAGAATAGGTTTTACATCTAATTTGGGTGCAATTAATTCCATCCATAGATTTACCCATGTATCAGTACCAGCATTTACCCAAGGTCCACCACCCGTAGTATAATACACATCATATACCATAAATTATTTTTTTACAATTATTTTTCCTGCAAATGTAGTTGAAAATACAACAGTTACTCTGTTTACTGAGTTTGTTGTTACTGATTCTGCTTGTTCTTGTTGTGAAGTTGAAGTATTCCAACATTGTACTATTGGATATTGTTCATTTAAGTTGTGGTCTATTACATATGAAGATGCTCCACTAACTGTTTCTTTATGAGTAGTTAAATCTGTTATTTGTGAAGAACCACTTACGATTCCACTTGGAACACTTGTAAAATTACCATAATTTAGGTAATGTGTTCCATCTTCACCATCTAATAGATTTGAATCGGAAGAAACTCCTTGTACAACATGTCCACCTTTTGCAACTACTATCCTACCACTTTCGGTTGATGCAAATGTTACAGTTACTTGATTAGTATTCGTTGTTACAATTGAATTTGGTATAAAATAACCATCATCATCACCATATACTGTTACTATTACATTTTTAGTACCAAAGTTGTGAGTTACTACTTTAGAAGTTACATCAGTAAACGTATCTGTTACAGTTGCAACTTGGTCTACTGATAATCCTGTTAAATCACTACCATCTCCTTGGAAAGAACCACTAAATGAACCACTAACGGTCATTCCATCTATATTACTACCACTTAATACACTTTCTGCATTTAATTTTGCTTTTACTCGTGTATCTGTATAATAAAGGTTTGTATTTTCGGATAATTGTGAAGTATTAAATCCACTAAGTGATATTTGTGAAGAACCACTAACTGTTCCTGTTGGTAGGTTTTCTACAATATTGGAAGCTATAATTACTTCTGATTCAGAACCTAATTTACCTAATTTCCAATAATCGTTTGTTGAATCCCATAATAAAGAACCACTTACGGTTGAACTACCAGTTGCATCTTTAATAAGTAAACCACCAGTTGTTTGAGAACCACCATAGTTAAGTTCTAAGGTATTATCTCCTATATTAAGTGTAGTAGAGTCTATTGTTGTTGTAGTACCTTCTACGGATAGGTCACCTGATATTATTACATTGTTTGAAAAGGTTTTGTTACCTGCAATTGATTCGTTACCTGTGAGGTTAACATATCTTGAATCTAGTGAAGAAGTATAAAAATAATAAGATTGTTCTGTGGCAATTTCAAGTATAGTTGGTGAACCGTTATCTTTTTCAAAATAAATTTTACCATCGAATGTGTTAATTGCCAATTCACCTAATGCAATATTAGATGTTGTTGGTTTCCTACCTTCGACTGATGTTCTTTTTAACTTAACTAATTGTGCCATATATATGACTTATCTTTTATTTGTATTATACATTTATCCATTCGCAAACAATATAGTATCCTTATATAAGAATATATATATATTATTTACATTTCTAAAAATTTGAACCGTTAAGTTAACTTCTTATTTAAGAAAGCTTACTTTTCAATTCATCAATTTGTTTTTGTTGGTCTTTAACTGCTTCGATAAGTAAACCTGTTAGTTTAGCGTAATCTACACCCTTAAATCCATTATCTCTATCAATTACTAACT
>Ga0115001_10001884_pt1 | contig 16190 bp, 16 predicted proteins | sample ArcticOcean_MG_C_12_FD_89869 | JGI IMG/M metagenome (GOLD analysis project Ga0115001, IMG submission 89869) | Marine microbial communities from western Arctic Ocean - ArcticOcean_MG_CB8_130 | ecosystem: Environmental > Aquatic > Marine > Oceanic | place: Arctic Ocean: Canada Basin | collected... | reverse complement strand
GAGATTTATTAAATTTTAAATAATGGGTGAAAAAGAAAAAGCAAAAAATATACTAAAGATTCTAAATAAAATTTATCCAACAACACCTATTCCTCTAAATCATATAAATAATTTTACTCTTTTGATGTCTGTTCTTTTATCTGCACAATGCACAGATTTAAATGTTAATAACGTAACCAAGGATATATACCCACAATATAATAAACCTGAGCACTTTGTTAAGCTCGGAAGAAAAAAAATTGAGAAATTAATAAATAAAATAGGTATTTTTAGAGTTAAAGCCAAAAGTATTTATCTTATGTCAAAACAGTTGTTGGAGAAACACTCAGGAAAAGTACCTAAAACCTTTGAGGAGCTCGAAAAACTGCCTGGTGTGGGGCATAAAACAGCTAGTGTGGTGATGTCTCAAGGATTTGGCATACCTGCTTTTGCTGTGGATACTCATATACATAGGCTTGCTCAAAGATGGGGACTAACAAATGGCAAAAATGTTATTCAAACTGAAGAGGATTTAAAAAGAATATTCCCAAAAAAAAATTGGAGTAAACTTCATTTGCAAATAATTTTTTATGGAAGACAGTTTTGTAAAGCACGAGAATGTTATGGTTTGACTTGTAAAATTTGTATCACTTGCTATCCTAATAGAAAAAAACCATTTGAAATAAAAAAAGCATAATATGAAAATACTTGGAATCGGCAATGCAATTGTAGATGTTATTTGTAGAGTTCAAGATAATTTTTTATTAGAAAATAAACTTACAAAAAGCACAATGAAGTTAGTGGATGAGATGGAATATAAAAAAATCTTATCTAGCTTAAAAATTGAACAGACAATAGCTGGTGGCTCTGTTGCAAATTCTATTGTTGGATTATCACAACTTGGAAATAACGTTTCTTTTATTGGTAAAGTAAATAAAGATGATTTGGGTGAAAAGTACGAACAAAGTTTAATAAAAGAAAATGTTAAGTATTTTTACAACAAAAAAGAAGAGTCTATGCCAACTGGAACTTGCCTAATTTTAATCACACCAGACTCTGAAAGAACGATGGTTACTTTCTTGGGTATTGCTGGAAAAATTAATGAAAACGATATTGATACAAAAGCTATAAAAGAAAATGAAATAATATTTCTTGAAGGATACTTGTGGGATGAAGGTGATCCAAAATCTGCATTTGATAAGGCGATGGCTCATGCAAACAAAATAGCAATGACTTTATCAGATCAGTTTTGTGTTGATAGGCATAAAGATAGTTTTTTAAATCTAGTTAAAAACAAACTTGATGTAACCTTTGCTAATGAGCAAGAAATTAAATCTTTAATCAACGCTAAAAGTTTTGAAGATGTTATAATTTTTGCGAAAAAATTAAAAAAGTTAATAGTTATTACTCGTGGGGCGAAGGGTAGCGTCGCTATAATCAATAATGAGGTTATTGAGTGTGATAGTAAAAAAAATTTAAATATTGTTGATTTAACTGGTGCAGGAGATTTATTTGCTGCTGGTTTTCTGCATGGGTATATAAATAATTTTTCAACAAAAGAGAGTCTGGTGAAAGGTACCGAAATGTCCGCTAGAGTAATTCAGAAAGTTGGGGCTAGACTTAATTAGCTTTATTTTAATCAATAAAATAGCCATTTTCATCACTTAAAATAAAAGATTCATCATCAAATTTATCGTTTATTTTTTTTCTAAGTCTATAGATATGTGTTTCAACAGTATGTGTTTCCATTTCAGGTGAATATCCCCAAATATTTTTTTGTAAGTCTAAAACATTATGTCTAGTTTTATATTCATTTAAATACAAAATTACTTCTATTTCTTTTTCAGTTAATTTTAAAATAGTATTATTTTTAGAAATAAATTTAGAATTTATGTTTAACTCATAACTTTTAATGTTAATTTTAGATTGATGATTAAATCTTAATTTAATTAATTGAATATTAATTAATTCAATAAATTTATTAATTCCTAAAGGTAAATCCTTTAAATTTAAAAAATTTTTTTTACATAAATTATTATGTAATAATATTTCTTGATTAGAATTTAAAATTATCAAAGAATTTTTAGTATTTAAATTATTATGTTTAATAAAATCTTCATCATTCTGATATTTTATAATTTTGAACGATAAATTTTCTTTAATCTCATCCAAGATTTCATATAGTGTGTTATAATTAATAATAAAAATATTTTGCTCAATCATTTAGATAGCTGTTATGATAATTCATGTAAGAAATAAAAACACCCTTATTATTGATGATTTTATTTTAAAGTGTTGCATTGGCAAAAATGGTTTAAATTCTGATAAAAAAGAGGGAGATTATTCAACACCAAAGGGTCTATTTAACCTAAAAAAATTATATTTTAGAAAAGATAGAGTTGGTTTTCCGAGTTGCAAAATAAATAAAAAAATTATCACAAAGAATATTGCTTGGTGTGATGACCCACATCATGAAAAATATAATGAAGAAATTACTATTTTTAAAGATAATAATAAGGAAAAATTTTATCGGAATGATCATAAATATGATTATTTAATTACAATTAACCACAATGATAAAAAAATTCCCTTTAATGGAAGTGCTATTTTTATACATCTAACTAATGACTATAAACCTACAGCGGGGTGTATAGCTCTTAAAAAAAAAGATTTTGAAATAATGCTTAAACTAATTAATCAAAAAACTAAAATAAAAATTGGTTAATTCCTTTCGCCAAAAATTTTAGATCCAATCCTAATAAATGTTGAATTATTTTGAGCTGCTTCCAAATAGTCTTCTGACATGCCCATACTTAACTCAAGTAAGTTTAATTGCTTGTTAATTTTACCCATTTCTAAAAAATAATCTTTAGTATTTCCTTCTTTTGGGGGAATGCACATTGTTCCAATAACATCTAAATTTAAATTTTTACAATATTCATAAAATTCTAAAATATCTTCTTTTTTAACTCCAGATTTCTGATCTTCATTACCAATATTTATTTGAATAAATAGCTTAATTTTTTTATTTTGTTTAATTTGTTCATCTGCAATTTTGCCTGCTAATTTTTTATTATCTAACGAGTGAATATAATCAAAAATTTTAACTGCAGTTTTTGCTTTATTTGTCTGAAGTTTTCCAATTAAATGCAATTTAATGTTAAAATTTTTTTCTTTAATTTCTGTCCATTTTTCTACCGCTTCCTGCACTTTATTCTCTCCATAATCTAAATGGCCATGGTTTATGAGTGGTAAAATGTTGGTCATGGGGTGAGTTTTAGAAACAGCAATAATTTTTGGTGATCCAATTGCAACTGCTTTACTATGAACTTTTAGTTGTATTTTTTTTTGGATTTCAATTAAATTAATCAAAGTATTATGCATTATAACTTACCCACTTTTTTTTTATTTATTGATGCTTATGAAGAAGAACATATCAGAAAATTGGATAAAAAAATTGCAATTATCTACAGGAACTACGCTGTTAAACATGACAAAAAGCTAATTCTAAAAATTAAAAAAACCTGTAGAAAGGATGGTCGAAAGTTTTTTCTTTCGAATAATTTAAAATTAGCCACCAATCTGTCATTGGATGGTGTATATTTGCCATCATTCAATATAAGTCTAAATATAATTAAAACAAATATGAAAAAAGGATTTAAAATTATTGGTTCTGCTCACTCTATAAAACAAATAAGAATTAAAGAAAAACAAGGGGTTGAAGCAATTTTCATATCCCCATTATTTAAAACTAAAAATTATAAAAAATTTTTAAATCCCATAAAGTTTAATTTACTTACTTTAAAGACAATTCAAAAAATTATTGCACTTGGTGGAATTACAACAAGTAATTTAAATAAATTACGGGTTACTAAATCCTGTGGTTTTGCTGGAATTTCATTTTTTAAAGATAACGATAAGTTTAAAATATAAAATGAAAAAAATTGAAGAAAATATTAAAATTTTATTAAATCTATTTAATGCTACTAACTACGATTTGGTAATATCTAAGTCTAAAAAGCTTATTCGCGAATTTCCAGAATATTTAATATTATATAATATCTTAGGATCATCATATCAAAATGTTAACAAACTTACTTTAGCAAAAGAAATATTTGTTAAAGGACTTAAACTAGAACCTAATAATATTTCAATTATGAATAATTTAGCTAATGTCTATAAAAATACAGGTGAAATTGAGTTAGCTGAAAATTTATTTCATAAAATAATTAAACAAAAACCTGATTATATCAATGCATATATTAATCTTGGGAATCTAAAAAGAGACAATAATGACTTTAATACAGCTATTGTTTTATACACCCATGCTCTGAAGATTAATGACAAAATCGCAGTTACACACTATTCATTAGCTTTAGCTTATCAGGGGTTAGGTCAGTTTAAGGTCGCAATCGAACACGCTCAGAAAACTCTTATTCTTGACCCTAAATTTACACAAGCAGACTTATTAATTAGTCAATCAACAAAATATAAACATGGGGATCAACATTTAAATGCAATGAATTTAAAACTCAATAATATAGAATTAAATAAAAATCAAAAGATAAACCTTTTATTTGCTCTTGCAAAAGCGCATGAAGATATTGGTGAAATTGAAAAATCATTTGCAAATCTAAGTCTTGGTAATCAAATAAAAAGAAATTTGTTAGACTTTGATATAAAAGATGAAGCTAAGCTATTTAATCAAATAAAAAAAGTATTTTCTAATATTGATACTAATAAAGTATTAAAAAAAAATGCTTCTGATAAAAAAATAATATTTATTTTAGGTATGCCAAGATCTGGAACTTCGCTGATTGAACAAATAATTAGCTCTCATTCTGATGTTTTTGGTGCTGGAGAACTTTCTCAACTTTCAAAAATTGTAAAAGAAAGCCTTATAGATAACAAAACTATTTCTGAACAAAAAGTTAATAAATTGATTAATGACGATTTTTTTGCGAATCAATTAAGAAATGACTATTATAATTACTTAGAAAGGTTTAACTCTAACAAAAGCTTTATTACAGATAAAGCTCCTCTAAATTTCAGGTGGATTGGTTTAATTAAAATACTCTTTCCTCATTCAAAAATCATACACTGCACTCGAAACCCTAGAGATAACTGTTTCTCGTTATATAAAAATTTTTTTGAAGGAGGTTTAAATTTTAGTTATAACCAGAAAGAACTTACCACATACTATAAGTTGTACTTAGATTTAATGAATTTTTGGTTAAATGCTTTTCCTGGGTTTATTTATGAGGCAAATTATGAAAAAGTAATTAATAATCCTGAACTTAAAATTAAAGAAATTCTTAGATTTTGCGAACTTACTTGGGAAGATAATTGTTTGGAGTTTCATAAGAATAAAAATCCAATTAAAACCATGAGTACTGTTCAAGCAAGACAGCCAATTTACAAAAGCTCTGTAAATTCTTATGAAGCATTTTCTTCTTTTCTTGAGGATCTGGGTAAAAATATTTAAATTTGGACAAAAAAAAAGCCCCAATAAATTGGGGCTTTTTCTATAATTTTTAGTTTTAATTAGAATGCAAATGAAACAGCGATTTCTGTCATTTGGTCATTACTACTTGCACTATTATTATTGTTAGTAACTTCGTTTCTGTTACCAGCAATTTTAATTGAACCCATAGTATAAGCTACACCAACACCTTCACCGTCTTCAGTAACATTAACTGCTGTCGGGTTATTGTATTCAACTTCTCTTTCACCATAAGAAATTGATAGGTTTTCGTTTACGTTAAACGCTAAACCCCATGCAGTAACATCTTGGTCAATACCACTCTTAGCTCCTTTATCAAGAGCTGATACTTGGTAACCAAATGTTCCAGGTCCAAATGAGTAGTTAGCGAAAATAGTTCTATCTTCGTTATCATGATCAACCGTACCAGCTTGTTCACCTACTTCAGCCTCACCGTAACCAACACCCATTGACAAACCATCAACACCTATCATGGCACCGTCAGTAGTTAATGCGAAATCCCAAGCGCCTTGACCAGCATTTGAAGATGCACCGTCAGCGTTCGAAGTTCCAGATCCTTTTCTGAAAGCAGCATTTAATGTAACGCCCGAGAAAGTATTGATATAGTTCCATACACCTGAATTACCAGCTGAACCAACTAAACCACCTGTACCGTAAGTTGCGTCTGTATCTATGCCATCCCAAATTTCTTCTGCAGCAGCCGGTGTTTTATCATCGATAGTTGCAAGTCCTGATCCAGAACCTTGGTCAAATGCGATAGTTCCCATATCACCCATATCAACAGATAATCTAGCTGATGACATACCAGCAAATTGATCTTTTGATGTTTGCATGTAAGATACAGTGTATCCGTTAACTTCTCCTGAAGCTGTAAAGCCTAGGTTAGTTTTCATACCATATGGGTTTCCAGTAACTTCACTAGCGTCTTCTGATGTGTAAGTTAACATAGTTGCACCACTTACAGTCATCTCAGCAGCGTGAGCTGAAACAGCAGCAAGAGATCCAGCTAAAGCTGTTAAACCTACTTTTTTCAAATTATTCATGTTTTTTCCTTTTGTTATTGTTTTCATATATGAATTTCCTGAACTTATATTTAATTTTCATTAATAGTGATTTTTTAACTTTTATTTCAGCTTTTTTGCCATTATGTGATAAAAATATCACACTTATACCTTAGTTTTCCTATTTTTACGGTTTTTTAATATAAAGGTGATATTAAAGAAAAAACTATATAAATCAATATTACAATTATGATCAATTACTATAAAAAATTATTACTTATTTTTTTAATATGCGTTTTTTCTCTTAACTCTTGTGGAATTTATAAAAAAACAGATTCTAAAAAAACTTCTACTAATGCCGATGAAAGGATCAAAAAGAATATAGAAGAAGGCAGGGGTTTTAGACTTGGAAATCTTGGAAAAAAATCTGGAGGTGATTTTCAATTTGCATCGTCTAATCCGCTATGGAGAGCTACACTGGAAAAATTAGATTTTGCACCGCTGAACAATGTGGATTATTCAGGCGGTATTATTGTTACAGACTGGTTTAGTGAAGGTAACACAAGTGATCAAATAAAAATTACTGTTAGATTTTTATCAAATCAAATTAGGTCAGATGCAGTTAATGTTATAATTCATAAAAAAAACTGTGATGCTCTGAATAATTGTAAAATTAATAAAATTGAAAATACTTTAAATAATGAAATTAAATTTGCTATTTTAAAAAAAGCGGCTCAAATTCAAAATCAGGATCTTGTGAAAACAAAAGAAGACAGTAAGCCATACAAGCTCCCAAAAAATTTTTAAGAAATTAGGAAATTAATTAAAGATTTAATAAATTAAATTATTTAGAATGGAACCTGAAAGATATAATTTTAAAATTATTGAAAAAAAGTGGCAAGAATATTGGGAAGAAAATAAAAGTTTTGAAGCTAAAATAATAAAAAATAAAAAAAAATTTTATTGCTTAGAAATGTTTCCTTATCCATCTGGCAAAATTCATATGGGCCATGTTAGAAATTATACTATTGGCGATGTTTTGGCTCGATACAAATCACTACAAGGATACAATGTTCTTCATCCGATGGGTTGGGATTCTTTTGGTATGCCTGCTGAAAATGCAGCGCGTCAAAATAACTTAGATCCTAAGGAATGGACTAAAAAAAATATTTATACAATGAAAAGCCAACTTAAAAAATTGGGCCTCTCCATTGATTGGAGCAGAGAAATATCTACTTGTTCTCAGGATTATTACAAATACCAACAGCAATTTTTTTTGGAACTTTATGACAAAGGGTTAATTTATAGAAAAGAAAATTACGTTAATTGGGATCCTGTTGATGAAACTGTATTAGCCAACGAACAAGTCATAGATGGCAAAGGATGGAGATCGGGTGCTACTGTACAAAGAAAAAAATTAAACCAGTGGTTTTTTAGTATATCTAAATTTTCAGAAGATCTTCTTGAAGGTCTCAACCATCTGGATGAGTGGCCAAATAAAGTTAAAGTTATGCAAAAGAATTGGATTGGTAAATCTTTTGGCTGTGAGATAGATTTTAAAATTGAAGGTAACTCAACCATTAAAAACATTAGTTGCTTCACTACTAGACCCGATACTTTGTTTGGTCTTTCATTTTTAGCAATCTCTGTAGATCATCCAATATCTAAATTATACGATAATGATAAAGAATTTATAGAATTTAAAAATAAGTGTTCTGAAACAGGTACAACAGAAGAATCTATAGCTCAAGCTGAAAAAATTGGATTTAAAAGTAATTTAATTGCTATCAACCCACTAGATATAACCCATAAAGTTCCTGTTTATTTTGCAAACTTTGTATTAATGGACTATGGTTTTGGGGCAGTATTCGGTTGTCCAGCTCACGATCAAAGAGATTTAGATTTTGCTTTAAAATATAATTTAGATGTAGTTCCTGTAGTCAAACCTTTTGCTGAAGGAAATGATTTTAAGGTCAAAAAAGAAGCTTATACAGGTCCAGGTGTTATTTTTAATTCACATTTTTTAGATGGCTTAAAAGTCCCAGAGCAATCAATTTCAGAAGCTATAAAAATAATTGAAGAAAGAAAAATAGGCAAAAAGAAAATTAATTTTAGATTGAAGGATTGGGGGGTTTCTAGACAAAGATATTGGGGCTGTCCAATTCCGATTGCCTATAATAAAGATAATAAAATTATAAAAATTCCATTAGATCAGCTTCCTATTAAGCTCCCTGAAAATATAAATCTTAACACAAAAGGTAACCCCTTAGATCATCAAAAAGATTGGAAAAAAATTACTATTAATGGTGAAGAATGTGTTTTAGAAACAGACACTTTGGATACCTTTGTAGATTCTTCTTGGTATTTTTTAAGGTTTTGCTCACCAAAACACGAAATAAGTGGTTATGATGTTGATGAAATTAATTACTGGATGCCAGTAGATCAATATATTGGTGGGGTTGAACACGCAATATTACACCTTTTATATTCGAGGTTCTTTACAAGAGCTTTAAATTATAAAAATGAAAATATTAATTTTAAAGAGCCCTTTAAAGGTTTGTTCACTCAAGGAATGGTTTGTCACGAAACATATAAAGATAAAAACAATAAATGGTTGAGCCCTGACGAAATTATTTCAGAAGATGGTAAAAACTTTTACAGTAAGAAAAACACTTTAGAAAAAATTACCGTGGGTCCTTCAGAGTCTATGTCTAAATCAAAAAAAAATACAGTTGATCCTGAACAAATGATAAAAAACTATGGAGCTGACGCTGTAAGACTTTTTATTCTGTCTGACAGTCCTCCAGAAAAAGATGTGCAATGGTCAGAACATGGTATGATTGCTTCGTATAAATTTATACAGAAGTTTTGGGCCCTACATAAAAAAATTTTACAAAACCTCCCATTACTTGAAAAAAAAAAAACATTGTTATTTAATGAAGGTATTGAAGAATTCACAAATCAAGTTTTAAATAAAATTAACCTAAGTTTAAATAAATTTAGCTACAATGTAATTATTGCAAATTTGCATGAAATTTACAATTTTTTTAATAAAACATTGGGTAAGGACATAGAAAGTAAAAATTTAATAGACAATTATGTAAAAATTTTAACAGTAATGATTCCGATAACGCCACACCTAGCAAGTGAATGTTTAAAAGAAATATCTAATACTAAAATTTACACTTGGCCAAAGATTAACAATAAATATCTTAACAATAAAATTTTTGATATAGTAGTTCAAATTAATGGCAAAAAAAGGGGTTTAATTTCAACCAAAAAAAGCTATGAAGAAGAAAATTTGATAAAGGAAATTAAACAAACAAAAGAATTGAATAAATTTTTAATTGGTACAGATATTATTAAATGTATCTTTATAAAAGATAGGCTAATAAATTTAATTACAAGATGACAATGATTAAAAAACTTTTTTTTTATATAATGCTTCTTACGTTGGTAAGTTGCGGTTATGAACCGTTATACTCAAACAAAACAGCCTTTAATTTAGCTATACAAAGTTTTCAGGTGGAAGGAAATAAAAATTTAAATAGAAAAATTATTTCATCTTTAAACCTAAAAAATAAAACTAAAGCGACTGGATATAGATTAATAATAAATAGTAATAAATCAGTGGAAGCCGTTTCAAAAGATGCTACCGGCAAAACATCTGCTTACAGGACAAAAATTGATGTAAAGATTATCTTGATGGATGGTGTTAAACTTTTCAAACAAAAAGATTTTAGCTCTAACTTCACCTATAACAATATAGAAAACAAATTTGATCTTTCTCAATATCAAAGAGAGATTGAGACAAATTTAATTAATGGGATTATTGAAAAAATTTTTATTTTTTTAACATTTTAGAAGATGATTGTTAAATCTTTTGAGATTTCTAAAATTAAATTAAAAGAAAATCGCTTTTTTTTATTCTATGGTGAAAATGAAGGTCATAAAAAAGAGATTATAAATGAAAAATTTAAAAAATTTTACAAAGAAAAAATTTATCTTTACGAAGAAAATGAAGTTCTTCAAAATCAAGAGTCTTTTTTCAATAATATTTTATCAAAATCTTTTTTTGAAGATGAAAAGTTAATCATAATCGCAAGAGTAACGGACAAAATTAAGGATATAGTTGAAGAGATTTTAGAAAAAAAAATTGAGGATTTGGTTTTAGTTTTAAATTCAGGAAAATTAGAAAAAAAATCCAAGATACGATCTTTTTTTGAAAAAAACAAAGAGACAATATGTGTGCCCTTTTATGAGGACAACAATCAAACTTTATCTGGAATAGTAAATAAATTTTTTAGAGAAAATAAAATTAATATATCACAACAATTAATTAATTTAATAGTCAAAAGATGCAGAGGTGATAGGCAAAATCTAAAAAATGAACTTGAAAAAATAAAAAATTTTACAAAAAATAAAAATAAAATTAACCATGAAGATCTTTTAAAACTTACAAATTTAGCAGAAAATTACTCTGTTTCGGAATTAGTTGATAGCTGTTTAGCTAAAAATAAAAAAAGAACAATTAATATTCTTAATGAAAATAATTACTCTATAGAGGATTGTATTTTAATTATTAGAACCTTTTTGATAAAATCAAAAAGACTCCTAAAGCTAGTTAAAGAAACTAAAGATGAGAAGAACTTAGATAGCCTTATTTCTTCATTTAAACCAATAATTTTTTGGAAGGATAAAGAAATTATAAAGCAACAAATTCATAATTGGTCATATAAGAGCATCGAAGAGTTATTGTGTAAAATAAACGAAACTGAGCTTTTAATAAAAAAAAATTCTAATAGTTCAGTTAATATACTTTCGGACTTTATAATAGAACAGTCAACTTTAGCTAATAATTAGTCTTTATAATTTCAATAATTTTATTTAACTGATCAAGGTCTTTATATTCAATCACCAAAGATCCTTTGTTATTTTTTTTATTTTTAATCAAAATATTTAATCCAATTTTTTCTCTAATTGAATTTTCGAGTGCTTGCAAGTTTGAATCTTTTGAAAGTTTAAAAGACCGCTTTTTTATCTTAAAAATTTTAACAAAATTTTCTGCTTGTCTTACCGAAAGTTTTTTTTCAATTATTTTTTTTGCAACGAACTCTGCGTTGTCTAGCCCTACTAAGATTTTTGCATGCCCGGGTGTTAATCCTTTAGAATCTATTAACTTTAAAACCTCAGTTGGTAAAGTCAGCAACCTTAGACTATTTGCTATATGGCTTCTACTTTTCCCAATAAATTTAGCAACTTTTTCTTGATCATACGAAAAGTCTTGGATTAAACGTTTATATCCTTGTGCCTCCTCTATGGCATTTAAATCATTTCTTTGAACATTTTCAACAATTGCAAATTCTAAAGATTTCAAATCATCAGCCTCTGTAATTACTACGGGCACTTCATGTAAACCAGCTTTTTGCGCAGCAAGCCATCTTCTCTCTCCAGCTATTATTTGATATTTTAATTTATTTTCCTTAGATTTCCGTACGATAATTGGTTGTATAATTCCACGTTCCATTATTGAGTTAGTTAAATCTTGTAAATTTTCTTCATTAAAAATTTTTCTGGGTTGAAATTTATTTCTTACTAAATCGCTTATGGATAATTTGTTAATATTTATTTCAGGTTTTGTTTCACCGATTAATGAAGATAAACCTCTGCCCAATCCTTTTTTAATTTTATCCATTATGCAGCACTCCCTACATTTTTTTCTTGATTAATAAATTCATCTGTAAAGTTAAAATACGACTTACTTCCAGGACAAGATTTGTCATAAACTAAAACTGGCATTCCGTGAGATGGCGCCTCTGAAAGCCTAACATTTCTTGGTATCACTGTGATATAAACTTTTTCGGTAAAATAATCTCTTGCTTCTTTTTCAACTTGCGCTGAAAGCTTATTTCTTTTGTCAAACATTGTTAGAAGAATTCCTCTTATTTTTAATTCAGGATTTAAACTTACTTTTATTCTCTTTATTGTTTTAATTAGCTGAGTTAAACCTTCTAGCGCAAAAAATTCTGTCTGTAATGGTACTACAAGTGAATGTGAAGAGACCAAAGCCATAACAGTTAATAAGCTCAATGATGGGGGGCAATCTATAAGTATATAATCATATGACCCTCTAGAATTGTTTAAATAAGCGGCTAATTTTACCTTTAATATAAAGGCTCTTTCAGTATCTCCAGCTGTTTCGATTTCCAGTCCTGACAAATCTACATTTGAAGTTATTATATCCAAATTTTTGAACTTAGTTTTTTTAATCACCTCCGAAATCGATTTTGTTCCATTCAATACCCCATAAATTGTTTGGGTAGAAGTTTCTTGGTTTGATAGACCAAGCCCTGTAGTTGCGTTTCCTTGGGGATCTATGTCGATTACTAAAACTTTTTTTTCTTGTTGTGCTAATCCCGCTGCAAGATTAATTACTGTAGTTGTTTTCCCCACCCCACCCTTTTGATTTATTATAGAAATGATCTGCATTTTATTTTTTATTTATTTTTTTTATATTTAATAAAAATGAATCTTCACTTGTGATACTTTTACTTTTTTCAAAATCTAAATCCCAATCTTTTAATGTTTCTTCTAAAGTTTCCTTTCCAGTTTTTCCCATAAACAAAATTAAATTATTATAACTACTAAAATTTTTATAGACCAGTTCTAGAACCACCGGTAAAGGTTTAAAAGCTCTTGCTACTATGGTCCCTGTTTTTAATTCTGTTATTCCAAAAATATCCTTTTGTATTACCTCTGTATCCAAATTGAGTTTTCTTGAAACATCTCTTAGAAAAACGCTCTTATGGTGACTTTTTTCATACAAATTAACTTTTACCTTTTTCTCCATATGTTTTAACATAATGGCAATTATAATTCCTGGAAAACCACCGCCACTACCTAAATCTGTGGTTGTATTTTCATTAAAAGTAATAAAATCAACAATTTGCGCAGAATCAATTATATGCCTATCTCTAATCGCATGGTTGTTGGACGATTCTTTACTAATGATATTAATTTCTTTATTTTTATCTATTATCATTGTTATCAACTTTTCAAAATCTAAAAAAGTTTCACGTGAAACATTTAAATGTTTTAACAAGGAATATTTTTTTAAAATTTCGGTCATTAAGCTATAAGCTTAATAGACCTTCTTTTTACATGTGACAACAAAATATATACGGCAGCTGGGGTTATTCCATCTATTCTCAAAGCTTGGCCCATAGTTTTAGGTTTTATTTGTTTAAATTTGATTTTAACTTCATTTGAAAGGCCTGAAAGATCATCATAATTAACGCTATCTGGAATAGTAAGATTTTCGTCTCTTTTAAAAGCTAATATATCAGCTTTTTGTTTCTTAAGATATCCCATGTAGTGTGCGTTGATTTCGATTTGTTCATCAATTTTCATGTCAAAAAATGGAATATTAGGCCAAATCTCCCTTATTTTTTTCATATCAACCCCTTTTTGCGTTAATATTTCAATTGATTTTCTTAAAACACCGTCTTTAGCAATTTTTACACCATAATTTTTTATCCTAGTGGGAGATATGAAGGATTCAGACATTTTTTTTGATATTATTGATATTTTTAAGGCTTTATCTAAGAAAAGCTCCTTTCGATTGTTGGTTATAAGGCCAATCTCTATGCCTTTGTTAGTTAGTCTTTGGTCAGCATTGTCTGCTCTAAGGCTTAGTCTATATTCAGCCCTAGAAGTAAACATTCTATATGGCTCGGCAACTCCTTTTGTTACTAAATCATCTATCATAACTCCAATATAAGCATCAGACCTATCTAAAATAAAGGGCTCTTTTTTTTGAAATGATAGAGCAGCATTTATTCCAGCTATCAACCCTTGTGCTGCTGCCTCTTCGTAGCCTGTAGTTCCATTTATCTGTCCAGCAAGATAAAGATTTTGTATTTTTTTAGTTTCTAGAGTTAAAAATAGCTCTCTAGGGTCTATATAGTCATATTCTATCGCATATCCTGGTCTAATTATCTTAACATTTTCTAAACCGCTGATATTATTACATATTTCTTGTTGTACGCTCATAGGTAGCGATGTTGAAATACCATTCGGATATATTGTGTTGTCATTCAACCCTTCAGGCTCTAAAAAAATTTGATGACGACCTTTATCAGCAAATTTTACAATCTTATCTTCGATAGAAGGGCAGTATCGTGGTCCGACACCTTGTATGCTTCCAGAGTACATCGCACTTTGCTTTAAGTTTTTTTTAATAATTTCATGAACCTTCTCATTGGTATAGGTCATGCGGCATGAAACTTTTTTATTTAAGTTTTCTTTAGTTAGAAAAGAAAAAAAATAAGGATCTTCGTCTGCAAATTGTTCTTCTAAATTTTCATAATTAATTGTTCTTGAGTCGAGTCTTGGTGGTGTCCCTGTCTTAAGTCTTCCTATTTTAAAATCATATTTCTGAAGTTGTTCACTTAACCCAGTTGACGGTTTCTCGTCAAACCTACCAGCAGGTGTTTTTTCATCACCGATATGTATCAAACCGTTTAAAAAAGTGCCCGTTGTTAGTATTAGCTTATTACACAGAATTTTGTTACCAGATTTTGTTTCAAAGCCACTTATAGCTTTTTTACTAAAAATAAATTGTATAACAGGATCAGAAAAAACACTTAGATTACAGTAGTTTAATAATTTTTCTTGCATAAATTTACGGTATAAGAACCTATCAGATTGTGTTCTTGGTCCCTGGACAGCTGGACCTCTACTTCTATTTAATAGCCTAAATTGGATGCCTGACTTATCGGCAACTTCTCCCATCACTCCGTCTAAGGCATCGATCTCTCTAACAAGGTGTCCCTTTCCAAGACCGCCTATCGCTGGGTTACAAGACATTTCTCCTATAGTTTCAATTTTGTGAGTGAATAGGGCGGTGTTAGCTCCAAGACGAGCAGAGGCCGTTGCCGCTTCACAACCAGCATGTCCTCCTCCTATTACAACAACATCAAATGATAAATTATTTTTCATAACTTAAATTTATATCTGATAGAAATTTTTACAAGATGAGAGTAGAAAATAATGGACCTGTCTTCAACATCAATTAACCCAAATAAAAGAGTTGAAAAGAAGCTCAATTACTAAAAATAACTGTTGTTTATCAACGATAACCATCCAAAATCACCTAAAAGTTCGCATTAAAAGTGTTTTTAAATCAAATAAAAAAAGATTGGTATTGTTGACTTATTTGAGCAAAATTGACCACTGCAAGGTAGTCATTTATTTTCCTATACAGAAATCTTTAAAAATATTTCCTAATATTTCTTCGACATCAACTTTTCCAACTATTTTTCCAAGATGTCGAGTTGCTAAACGAAGATCTTCGGCTGCTTTATCAAAGTCTTCGACTTTATTTTTTTCTCCAAAATTTTTTAAATGTTCAAAGCATTGCTCAAGATTTTGTCTATGTCTTTCACGTGTAATTAAAATATCCTTACTATTAATAAATTTATTTTTTAATTTATTTTTAATTTTTAATATTAAAGCATCTACCTTAAGTTCATTTTTTACTGAGATTAAAACGTGATCAAATTGCTTGATATCTGCACTCAAGTTTTTAACAAGTAAATCTGATTTATTAATCACTAAAATAGCATTTTCATTCATCAATTCTCTCAAAACTCCTTTAAAATCAATACTTTTAGCGTCTATAACGATCAACTTTAAGTCTGCATTTT
>Ga0115001_10001883_pt1 | contig 16191 bp, 16 predicted proteins | sample ArcticOcean_MG_C_12_FD_89869 | JGI IMG/M metagenome (GOLD analysis project Ga0115001, IMG submission 89869) | Marine microbial communities from western Arctic Ocean - ArcticOcean_MG_CB8_130 | ecosystem: Environmental > Aquatic > Marine > Oceanic | place: Arctic Ocean: Canada Basin | collected... | reverse complement strand
TTGCTTCGCATTGAGTTGGATTGACTTTACCTGGCATAATTGATGATCCAGGTTCATTTTCAGGTAAAGATAACTCACCTAAACCTGCTCTAGGTCCGCTCCCCAGGAGTCTAATGTCGTTAGCAATCTTAAACAATGAACCGGCAACTGTATTGATAGCACCGTGAGTAAATACCATAGCATCATGGGCGGCAAGCGATTCAAATTTATTAGGTGAAGTTGTAAAGCGTTTGTTTGTAATTTTGCTTATTTCAGTTGCAATTTTCTCTCCAAATCCTTTTGGAGCATTAAGACCGGTTCCAACGGCAGTTGCACCTTGTGCTAATTCCATGAGTTTTGGTAGGGATTCCTCAATTCTTTTAATTCCATTTTTAATTTGAAAAACGTAGCCAGAAAACTCTTGTCCTAGAGTTATTGGTGTGGCGTCTTGTGTATGCGTTCTTCCAATTTTTATAATATTCTCCCATTCTACAGATTTCTTATCAAGCGAGTTGTGTATGGCATGCAAAGCTGGCAATAAATTATCTATAATTTCTTCAGCACATGCAATATGCATTGCAGTAGGGTAAGTATCGTTTGAAGATTGCGACATATTGCAATGATCGTTTGGATGTACAGGATTTTTTGATCCAATATCGCCTCCCATCATCTCTATAGCTCTATTTGATATAACCTCATTTGCGTTCATATTCGATTGTGTTCCAGAGCCTGTCTGCCAGACAACGAGAGGAAAATGATCATTTAAGCTCCCATCAATTACTTCTTGAGAGGCTTTAATAATCATATCGCCGATATCTTTATTCAACAGCCCAAAGTCCATATTTACTTTTGCTGCAGCGGCTTTAACGATTCCTAAGGATCTAATAATTGATGCAGGTTGTTTTTCCCAGCCAATTTTAAAATTTTCAATTGATCTTTGAGATTGAGCGCCCCAATAACGGTCTGATTCAACTTCTATTATTCCGAAGGTATCGCTTTCTTTTCTTTTTGTCATAATTTATCCTATTTTTTTATTATTTTTTATCTTTGCGAAATTGATCAATTGAAAGTACTTCTGCACCTTTTATCTCTTCTACTTCATTATTTTTGTTATAAGAGTGTTCTTTAGATAATATTTCTTCGCCTATATTAATATCTTCATTATTACTAGCATCATTTAGTTCAATTTTAAAGTTAACAGCCGGATCAACAAATGATTTTATAGCAAGAAATGGAATGGTTATTTTCTCAGCAATATTATTAAAATGAAGAACAACCGTAAATTTATCTAATTTCACTTCTAAGCTAAAAAATTGGTGTTGAAGGACTATAGTCATTTCTTTTGGAAATCTTTTTAAAAGCTCATCAGATATTACAATATTTTTTTGGCTTGTAAAAAAAGTGATATAGAAATGGTGATCCCCAGGAAATCCCTCACTAGAGACTTTCATTAACGCGCTTCTTATAACGCTAATTGCAGCTTCTTTTCCAAGTAATTCATATCCAATTAAATCTTTTTGCATGATTTTTATTACGCTATTTTATAAAGTTTAAAATTATAATAAAAATAGCATTAAATAGACTTTTCTAAAAATAGAATTTATAAAAACAAGCCATCATTATTGGATAAGTTTTTACTCCATTATTTCTTCGGCATGTTTTTAGATAGTAAAATTATTTTTTTAATTATTTTTAAATGTTTTTTCCAAATTTATTTTCTTTTTTATCACTATCTTTGCGTTATAAAATTAAAAGATAACACATATAAATTTGACCCGATAATTGAAGAGGTATTTCTAGTATTTCTTAAGAAGTTGCAAGCACTCTTTTTCTAAGCTGTATCAAATATTTAATATGAAACTGTATCTTAATAGAGCAAATATTTCATTATATGGGGCGTTCTGTTGCCAGGTGCCGCCCGAACCCCGCCTTATCTTGCTAGAGACAAGGACTTAATTTCGGCGCTAAAACTGCTTACGCAGCTACAGCCACCGGAGCATAGTTGTCATTTGCAACTAAAGTTTTTAGTCCGATACGGTGGTACCATGCCGGGTAAAAGGTGGTCTTTTACGCTCTCGTCGATCCTATTTCGCCCCCACTAAAATTATAATAAATAACTTTGGTGGAGGCGCCGGGTACCGCCCCCGGGTCCGATTAGTTTATTTTGACGCCAATTTATTACCATAGCTAATAAAGCATTATTATTATAAAGCCTGTGTATGAATAAGGAAAGAGTATAATAATAATATTTCATGCTTCGCATAAGGGAATGAATCAGTCATAATATTTATTATGAAGCAATATCTAGATTTAATGTCTCATATAATTGAGAATGGAATAAAAAAGTCAGACAGGACTGGGACTGGAACATTATCTGTTTTTGGTCGTCAGTTACGTTTTGATTTGCATGATAGCTTCCCATTAATTACAACAAAAAAATTACACATCAAATCCATCGTCCACGAACTAATATGGTTTCTGTCTGGTGATACAAATATATCGTATTTAAAGAATAATGGTGTTAGAATTTGGGATGAGTGGGCTGATAAAAATGGTGATTTAGGGCCAGTTTATGGATCGCAATGGAGATCGTGGCTTGGTTATAATAATGGTAAATCTATTGATCAAATATCTAGTGTAATAGATTCTTTAAAAAGTAACCCTGACTCTAGAAGGCATATTGTTTCAGCGTGGAACGTTAGTCAGATTGATGACATGGCATTACCCCCTTGCCACTGTTTGTTTCAATTTTATGTAGCAAATGGTAGGTTAAGTTGCCAGTTATATCAAAGATCTGCTGACATTTTTCTTGGAGTGCCATTCAACATAGCTTCGTATGCGCTCTTAACTGTTATGATAGCAAAAGTTACAGGTTATCAGCCAGGTGAATTTATTCACACTTTCGGTGATGCTCATTTGTATTTAAACCATATAAAACAAGCAGAAGAACAATTGTTAAGAAAAGAAAAGAAACTTCCAACTATCCGTTTAAATGAAAACATTGATGATATCTTTAATTTTAAATATGAAGATATCGAAATCTTAGACTACGATTCACACCCGCATATTAAAGCTGCGGTTGCTATATGAGCGTAGATATTAGTATTATTTTAGCAAGATCTAGTAATAATGTCATTGGACATAAGAATAAGCTTCCTTGGAATATACCTGGCGATCTGAAGTATTATAAAAAAGTTACCATGGGTAAGCCAATTATAATGGGACGAATTACGCATGAATCTATTGGCAAGGCGCTTCCCGGAAGGCTAAATATTATTGTTACAAAAAATCATGATTATAAGAAAGAAGATTGTATTGTAGTTAATACTGTTGATCAAGCTTTGGTTGTAGCTAGAGAATTTGCAGAAAAAAATAAATTACATGAATTATTTGTTATAGGAGGTGTTCAAATTTATGAAATCGCTATGAAAGAAGCAACAAAAATATATCTGACGGAGATTCATAAAGATTACGAAGGTGATAAATTTATTAATTCTTTTGATAGTAATATATGGAAAGAGATTTCTAGAATCTATAATGTCAAATCAATTAATGAAGATTCTAATTATTCATTTGTCGTACTTCAAAGAATAAAAGGTCAATAAAAAATTCGAGTTTTTAAGTTTTCTTAGTTTATTTTACTTAAAAGACTTTAAACGATAGATATTAATCATTAAGTATATATTATATGTTATATATTAATTAAAGAATAAATTATTTAATATAAATTATTAATTTTGAAATAAAAATAGGAAAAATGTATGTCTTGGGATAATGGTGATAACAAAGATTCTGGACCTTGGGGCAAAGGTCCAGCAGGTGGTAATAATAATTTCGGTAACTCAGAATTGGATAATATATTAAAAGCTCTATTTAAAATGATAGGTGGATTTATTCCCGGAGGTTCTTCTGGTGGCAAAATGAGTAAAAAAGGTATTTTTATGTTAATACTTGTATTTTTTGTAGTTTGGGGAGCGACTGGTATTTACAAGGTTCAACCAGATGAGCAAGGTATAGTTTTAAGATTCGGTGAATTTACCAAAACAACACCCGATGGTTTGCATTATCATTTACCGTTTCCAATTGAAAAAGTTATTACTCCAAAAGTAACAAGAGAAAATCAAATAGAGGTAGGTGTTAGAACAGCAGGAGAAGGATCTTCTATAGGCAGAGGTTCTGTTGGAAGAGATATACCTGAGGAAAGTTTAATGCTAACTGGAGATGAGAATATTGTTGATGTAGATTTTTCCGTTCAATGGGTAATAAGTAATGCGGGTGATTACCTTTTTAATATACAGGATCCTGAGGCTACTGTTAAAGCAGTTGCAGAAAGTTCAATGCGTGAAGTAGTTGGTGGTGCTAATTTACAACAAATTCTTCCAGAAGGCAGAGAACAGAATGAAGCGGCAGTTCTTGAATTAATGCAAAAAACATTAGATGAGTATGGTGCCGGTATTAGCATTAGGCGTGTTCAATTGCAAAAGGTAGATCCACCAGAAGCGGTTATCGGAGCGTTTAGAGATGTTCAGGCGGCAAGAGCTGACCAAGAAAGACTCCAAAATGAAGCTGATGCTTATACAAACCGGGTTATCCCAGCTGCAAGAGGTGAGTCTGCTAGATTGATGGAGGCTGCTGAAGGTTATAAAAATGCTGTTATTTCTGATGCAAAAGGTGAAGCTGCAAGATTCTTATCAATTTATAATGAGTATTCAAAGGCCCCAATAGTTACAAGGCAAAGGATGTACCTAGAAACACTTGAACGTGTTTATGAAGGTATGGATAAAATAATTATTGACCAAAGTGAATCAGGTGGTCCTGGCGTAGTTCCATATCTTCCTTTAGATCAATTACAAAAAAGAAATAATCAAGAAATTGAAAGTAGAAATCAATGAAAAAAATAGGTATAGCAGGTTTAATATTTATATTAGCAGTAGGTTCCATAGTTATTTTTAGCTCAGCTTTTACTGTTCATCAAACTCAACAAGCATTAATTTTAAGATTTGGAGAAGCGAAAAGAATTATAACCGAACCGGGATTGCATTTTAAAATTCCTTTCGCTGATGACTCTGTTTTTGTAGATAAAAGAGTTTTAGCTTTAGATTCAGAATCACAAGAAGTGATAGCATCTGATCAAAAAAGATTAGTTGTTGATTCTTATGCAAGGTACAAAATAACAGATGCTTTAAAATACTATCAATCTGTCCAAACAGCTGCTCGTGCTAATTCTAGGTTATCTCAAATATTAAATTCCGGCGTAAGAAGGGTTTTAGGTGAATCTACTTTTGAAGAAATAGTAAGAGACAAAAGACCAGAGCTAATGAAAAGAATTACAGAACAAGTTAATAATGAAGCCTCTTCGCTAGGTGTTACTATTGTTGATGTAAGAATTAGAAGAGCTGATTTGCCTGATGCCAACAGTCAAGCGGTTTACAGAAGAATGCAGACGGCTCGTGAAAAGGAAGCAAATGATATTCGTGCAAGGGGTATGGAGCAAGCGCAAAGAATTACTTCAAAAGCCGACAGGCAATCAAGAGTCATAATAGCTGAAGCTAATGCAGAGGCTGAGGCAACAAGAGGTGAAGGTGATGCTGAAAGAAATAGGCTTTATGCTGAAGCATATGGAAAAGACACAGAGTTTTTTAAATTTTATCGTTCTATGATAGCATATGAGAAGAGCTTTCAATCTGGAGATACAAGACTTGTCATTTCACCGGAAAGTGATTTCTTTGATTACTTCAAGGACCCAACTGGCAGAAAATAATTTAGTTGATAAAAAATTAAAATATTTATGAATGAATTTTTTATAGCAATTGGTTTGGTTTTTGTTGTTGAAGGATTTTTGTATGCAATATTTCCTTTTTATATGAAAAAATTGATTCAATTAATGTCAGATTATTCTGTTCTATCCTTAAGATATGGTGGAATAATCTTCATTGGAATTGGTGTTTTTATAATTTGGATAGTTAAATAAAAAACATAATTTTGACAAAATTAATATATAAATTAAATTCATCAGTAATTGTTTAGTGAAAAATATAGGAATGTTATATGAAGATAAAGCTACTAAGTATAAAATTAATATTATGTTCAATATTTATAGCTGGTTTATATAACGTTACTTCATACACATTAGCATCTGAAATAGAATACGGTGAAACTCCATCTGTTGTGATGGTTCCAAATTTTGCTGATCTTGCGGAAGATGTTATTAATTCTGTTGTGAACATATCTACCACTCAAGTTATGTCAAATAACGATAAGCCTTTATCTATTCCAAAAGATCAAAGTATTCCTGATTTTTATAAAGATTGGCTTGAAAAAAATCAGGAAATACAAAAGAAAAGATTTAGTTCATTGGGTTCAGGTTTTATAATTGATGAATTGGGAGTTATTATAACAAATGCTCATGTAATAAAAGGTGCTGATGAAATTGAGGTTATTTTCTCCGACGGGATTAAGCTAAAAGCGGACATCATTGGTAGTGATGAAAAAACAGATATTGCTGTTCTTAAGGTGAGTCCTGAAGAAGGGCAATCATTAAAGGCATTAAAATTTGGTTCGTCTGAGCAGCTTAGGGTAGGAGATTGGGTTTTGGCTATAGGTAATCCGTTTGGGCTAGGGGGAACGGTTACTGCTGGGATAGTTTCTGCCATGAATAGAGATATAAATGCAGGGCCATATGATGATTTTATTCAAACAGACGCCTCTATCAATAAAGGGAATAGTGGAGGGCCTTTATTTAATGTAAAAGGCGAGGTTATTGGAATTAATTCTGCAATAATATCAACTTCGGGTGGTTCTGTTGGAATAGGTTTTGCTATACCGTCAGATACCGCTGTACGGGTAATAAGTCAGCTTAATGAATTTGGTGAAACCAGAAGAGGATGGCTGGGCGTAAGGATACAAATTGTAACAGAGGAAATAGCTGAAGGTTTAGGGCTGGAAAGTAATCATGGAGCATTAATAGCAGATGTTGACAGCCCAAGCCCTGCGTCAAGAGCTGGAATTAAAGCTGGAGATGTTATAATCTCTTTTGATGGCGTAAAGATAAAAGAAATGAGAGAGCTTCCAAAAGTTGTAGCTCAAACAAAAATCGGAAGTAATGTTGATGTTTTGATTGTTCGTAATGGTAAAATTATAAAAAAACGTGTTAGAATAGACAGGTTAGATGAAAAAGAAGCAGAAATATCTTTATTAGAAGATGATTTATCTAAAGACTCGCAATATATCGATAAACTGGGATTCTCTTTATCCAAGGTTTCGTCCTCTATGATTGAAAAATATAATTTATCAGCTGCTGAAAAAGGATTGGTAGTGTCTGGTATTTCTAGTTCATCGGATGCATATTTAAGAGGCTTAAGAGAGGGTGATGTTATTAATATTGTTCAAGAGCCACTTTTATTAAACGTAGATCAATTCATACTTACAGTTGATGGTTACAGGAAAGAAAATAGATCTTTAATGCTGCTGCATGTCAAAAGAGGATCCAATATGATTAAAATATTCCCAATCAAAATAAACTAACAAAAAGTTTGATTGTTAATTTTTAATCAAAGGTATAAGAAAAATCTCTTTTACTAAACCACTGGAAGTAGAGTGCGGATGTTAAATTTGTATGGTTTATTTGGCTGTTCGCATAATACTTTAAAATTGGTTTAGCTTTATAGGCAATTCCTAGATTAGAATGCTCAATCATTTTAATATCATTAGCACCATCACCTATCGACACAGTATCTTTATTACTAATATTCATTTTTTTTGATATTTCAATTAATTTTTTATACTTCTCATTCGAACCCAGTATAGGAAGATTTAATTCTCCAGTTAATTTTTTTTCTTTAAATACTAGCTCATTTGCGTAATGTTCGTCAAAAGATATTTGGGATGCAATACGAGAAGTAAAGAAAGTAAATCCACCAGAGATAAGAACAGTATGGGCACTATGTTTTTTCATCGTTGAAATCAGAGTATCCGCACCTTTATTTAATTTAATTGATGACTTATAAATTTCTTCTAGCTGGTCTTCCGTTACATCCTTTAACATACGAACTCTTTTTTCCAGAGCTTCATTGAATGTTAGTTTACCCCGCATTGCTTCTTCTGTAATCTCAGAAATTTTATCATACTTCCCAATATATCTGCCGATTTCATCAATACATTCTTGGCCGATAATTGTTGAATCCATATCGCAGAATAGCAATTTCTTTTTTCTATTTGCAACGGCTTGGAACGACCAGTCTATTTTTAATTTATTACAGATAATTTCAATTTTTTTTATAAAATCTTTATTCTTATCTGTGTTTAATTTTTGGGGAATTAGATCGCATGCAATCTCTTTTTCTATCCAATGTATTTTGAATCTTATTTCAAGATAATCTTCAATGACTTCTATTGTTTCAGATGATATAATATTATCTGTATCTGTTGCGAGGGTTAAAATTTTTTCCATAAAACTATTACATGAGTTAATTAATATGAGCAAAGTTAATAATAGAACGATTCTTATAGCAGGGCCAACAGGCAGCGGTAAATCGAACTTAGCTATAAAAATAGCACAAAAATGTAAAGGTATTATTATAAATGCAGATTCTATGCAAATATACAAGCAATTATCAATCGTCACCGCAAGACCTAGTATAGAAGACGAAGCACATACCCCACATTTCTTATACGGCACCGTTGATGCAAATAAAAGATATTCTGTAGGTGATTGGCTCGAATCAGCAAAAGATATAATAACTTTCTCAGAAAAATTAGATTTAGTTACTGTAATAGTTGGAGGGACAGGGCTTTATTTTAATAGTTTATTTGGATCATTGTCGAACATACCAGGAATTTCTGATGAGATCAGAGAAAAATGGTTAGGCATCAAAAATGATATGGATAGTTCTTATCTTTATCAGCAGTTACTTCAACTTGATCCAATAGCTGCTTCTTCTTTAAATCCAAATGACAGTAATAGGATTATTAGAGCGTTAGAGGTTTTTGAAGAAACAGGAATTTCTATTCAAGAATGGAGAAGGAATAGTGGCGATAAAGTAATTTCTAGTCACAACAGTGTTAGAGTATTTTTAAATCCTAAAAAAGATTTTTTAGATTTAAAAATAAAAAATAGAACAAACAGAATGGTTAAAAAAGATTGTATTCAGGAAATAGAAGAACTGATTAAAAATAATATTTCAAATGAATTTCCTATTATGAAAGCTATAGGTGTTAGTCAATTAGCCGCATTAATAGATGGAAAATTCAATAAACAAGAAGCCATTGATTCTATTAATCTATTAACAAAAAGATATGCTAAGAGACAAATGACGTGGGCAAGAAAAAAAATGGTTGATTGGGAATGGATTGATCCGGTCGACTTAAGGGTTGAAGATATTCTTTTAAGACTTGCTCAATAATATATTTTATTATTTGATTATTTTTTCAATATACAATATAAATATATGTAGTTTTTATTTTTAGTTAATATTTATAGGATTTTGTAATTATGTATTTTAACTTTATTACACTCGTAGTCGTTAGAAGTATCACCTGAAGATTTAAATCTTCTAAGGGTGGTACATTAATGGGGCTTAAGCCCTTTTTTTTATGGTTATTAAGAATTTGTAAGAATCTTATTTATATTGTAACTTTTTTAAGGTTATTGTTGTTTTATATAAAAATATAGGAATTATTGATGCAAGATAAAATATCAGGCGCTGAAATGATAATAAAAGCAATTGCTGACCAAGGGATAGACTCTGTATTTGGTTATCCTGGTGGTGCAGTATTGCCTATTTATGACGCTATTTTTCAGCAAGAAGAAGTTAAACATATCTTGGTGAGGCATGAACAAGGCGCAGGTCATGCTGCAGAGGGTTACGCAAGATCTACTGGGAAGACAGGAGTCTTAATTGTCACTTCGGGCCCAGGTGCAACTAATACAGTTACCGCATTAACAGATGCATTGTTAGATTCTATCCCTATCGTATGCATAAGCGGTCAAGTGCCTACGCATTTGATAGGAAGTGATGCTTTTCAAGAAGCTGATACAGTTGGTATTACAAGAGCGTGTACAAAGCACAATTGGTTAGTTAAAAATATTGAAGATTTGCCAAGAATTATGCACGAAGCTTTTTATGTTGCAAAGAGCGGTAGGCCTGGTCCTGTGCTTGTTGATGTACCTAAAGATATACAGTTTGCATTAGGTGATTATCAAAATTTAAATAAAATTAAACATAAGACATATAATCCAATTCTCAATCCTGATGAAATACAGATTAAAAGAGCTATTGATTTACTATTAAATGCAAAAAAACCAATTGTTTATTCAGGTGGTGGGGTTATAAATTCAGGGAAGATTGCATCTGATTATCTTACTAAATTTATTAACAAGACTAACTATCCAATAACTTCTACATTAATGGGGCTCGGAGCTTACCCAGCTTCAGAAAAAAATTGGTTAGGCATGCTGGGTATGCATGGAACATATGAAGCAAATATGGCTATGCATGATTGTGATGTTATGTTGTGTGTCGGCGCTCGTTTTGATGATAGAATCACAGGTAAAATTGATGAATTTTCTCCAAATTCTCAAAAAATTCATATTGATATAGACCCTACATCTATAAATAAAAATATAAAAGTTGAGGTCCCTATTATTGGTGATTGTGGGAAGACGCTTAAAAAGTTATTAGATTTGTTGCCTGATAATATAGAAAAAATACAAAAACCGTTTACTGACTGGTGGGATGAAATAGAATCTTGGAGAAAAATAGACTGTTTAAAGTATAAGAAAAATGCTGATGTAATTATGCCTCAATTAGCAGTAGAGAGGCTTTATGAAATTACAAAAAATTACGATACTTACATAACAACAGAAGTTGGTCAGCATCAGATGTGGGCAGCGCAATTTTATAAATTTGAGAAACCAAACAGATGGATGACATCTGGAGGTCTTGGTACTATGGGTTATGGTTTGCCTGCAGCTAATGGCGTTCAAGTCGCTCACCCCAAATCATTAGTAATTGATATTGCTGGAGACGCTTCTATTTTAATGAATATTCAAGAATTATCGACTGCCGTACAATACAGATTGAATACAAAAGTATTTATTTTAAATAATAGCTATATGGGCATGGTACGACAATGGCAACAATTGTTACACGGCAATAGACTGTCAGAAAGCTATTCAGAATCATTACCAGATTTTATAAAATTAGCTGATGCTTATGGAGCAACTGGTATAAGGGTTAAAAGTCCAAAAGATCTTGACGATACTATAATTCAAATGATAGAAACTCCAGGTCCTGTGATAGTTGATTGTCAGGTTGCATCTTCAACAAATTGCTTCCCAATGATACCGTCAGGACGTGCTCATAATGACATGCTTTTAGGTGAAGATGTTCCGGATGAGGTTGTTGCCAATGCAATAAGTGATGATGGCAAAGTAATGGTTTAATGTTAAATAAAGGGATTAAAAATGGGTAAAAAAAAACCTACCTCAACATACGACCTTCGTTCTAATTCAGAGCAAGAAGAGCGGCACACAATGTCCGTTATTGTTGACAATGAGCCTGGGGTATTGGCCCGTGTGATTGGATTGTTTGCTGGAAGGGGTTATAATATAGATTCATTAACAGTTTCTGAAGTTGAGCATGAAAAACAATTATCTAGAATAACTATAGTAACCTACGGATCTCCAACGGTAATAGATCAGATTAAAATGCAATTAGAAAGATTGGTTCCAGTTCATAGAGTTGCTGACCTAACTGCTGAATTTGGAGAATTAGGTGCCATAGAGAGAGAGTTAGCAATAATTAAAGTAGCAGGTAAGGGTAATCAGAGGCTAGAGGCTTTGAGGTTAGCGGAAGCATTTCAAGCGATAACTATAGACGCAACTCTTGAGAGTTTTATCTTTCAAATTACAGGTAGAACAAGAGAGATCGATAGATTTATTTCTTTAATGTCTCATGTAGGGCTGGTTGAAGTCTCAAGAACGGGAGTTGCTGCATTAAAAAGAGGTGCTGAAGGTTTATAGGTGTTTTGTATCTTAAAATATCTATAAAAATTTAAGTGGTATTTAAAAAAGTTTATATAAAGAATTATATATGATACTTAGTTCTTTATTTATTTATTAATATATTAACAAAAAGTGATAGGAAAAAATATGCGAGTTTATTATGATACAGATGCTGATCTTGGATTAGTTAAAGGGAAAAAAGTTGGCATAGTTGGTTTTGGTAGCCAAGGGCATGCTCATGCATTAAATCTTTTAGACTCCGGGATTACTAATATAGCAATAGGTTTAAGGCCAGGATCTTCTTCGGCAAAGAAAGCAGAGGATAAATCATTGAAAGTAATGAATGTCTCAGAATTAGCAAAATGGGCTGATGTGATAATGATGTGTGCTCCAGATGAATTGCAACCTGATATATATAAAGATCATATAGCGGACAACATTAAACCTGGTACAGCAATAGCATTTGCGCATGGTTTGACTATTCATTTTAGCCTAATTGAACCATCTAAAGACATTGATGTAATCATGATCGCACCAAAAGGTCCAGGTCATACAGTAAGAGGTGAGTATGAAAAAGGCGGTGGCGTTCCGTGCTTGGTAGCTGTGCATCAAGATGCATCTGGAAATGCTCACGATGTAGCTCTTTCGTATGCTAGTGGTATAGGTGGCGGTAGATCTGGTATAATAGAAACTACTTTTAAAGAAGAATGTGAAACAGATTTATTTGGTGAACAAGCTGTGTTGTGTGGTGGTTTGGTTGAGTTAATAAGAGCTGGATTTGAAACTCTTGTAGAAGCTGGATATGCTCCAGAGATGGCATATTTTGAATGTTTGCATGAGGTTAAGTTAATTGTTGATTTGATCTATGAAGGTGGCATTGCAAATATGAATTATTCTATCTCCAATACTGCGGAGTATGGTGAATATTTATCAGGTCCACGCTTGGTTACAAGTGAAACTAAAGCTGAGATGAAGAAAATTCTCAAAGATATTCAAACAGGGAAATTTGTTACCCAATGGATGAATGAGTGTAAAGCCGGGCAACCAACTTTCAAAGCTACTCGTCGCCTTAATGATCTTCATCCTGTTGAAGAAGTTGGAGAGCGCTTAAGAGCAATGATGCCTTGGATTACAGCTGGAAAACTTGTAGATAAAAATAAAAATTAGAACATTACGACACAGGAATAGATGGAAAACAGTTCAGATAACCATATAAGGATTTTTGATACGACATTACGGGATGGTGAGCAATCTCCTGGTGCCACAATGACACTTGAGGAAAAGATTCAAGTGGCTGAACTGTTGGATGATATGGGTGTTGATATTATTGAAGCTGGATTCCCTATTGCTTCAAATGGAGACTTTGATGCCGTTTCCGCTGTTGCTGAAAGATCTAATAATTCTATTATAGCCGGGTTAGCAAGAGCAATATCTGATGATATAGCACGCGCTGGGGAAGCTGTTAAAAAAGCTAGGCAAGGTAGGATACATACCTTTGTTTCTACATCACCAATTCATTTAGAACATCAAATGCATAAATCAGAAGAAGAGGTCCTTGAGATAATTAGAAAAACCGTAACACAGGCAAGGAATCTCATTGACGATGTAGAGTGGTCAGGTATGGACGCAACTCGAACCCCTTTAGAATTTTTGTGTAGATGTTGTGATGTTGCTATTAAGTCAGGTGCCACTACGATTAACATTCCCGATACCGTTGGATATTCTACACCAAAAGAATTTGGTAATTTGATTAAAAATCTTATGAATAGAGTTACTGGCTCTGAAAAAGTAATTTTTTCAACTCACTGTCACAATGATTTAGGGCTAGCAGTTGCAAATTCACTAGCAGGTATTGAAGCAGGTGCACGGCAAATAGAGTGTACCATAAATGGCTTGGGTGAGAGAGCAGGTAATGCTGCATTGGAAGAGGTTGTAATGGCAATTAAGACCAGAGCTGACTTATTGCCGTATAATATGAATATTGATTCTACTATGATATTACGTGCATCAAAATTAGTATCAGCGGTAACCGCATTCCCTGTTCAGTACAATAAAGCAATCGTTGGCAAGAATGCGTTTGCTCACGAATCAGGTATTCATCAAGATGGCATGCTAAAGAATAGTAATACATATGAAATAATGAGCCCTGAAAGTATAGGTCTAAAAGAATCTACTCTTGTGATGGGTAAGCATTCTGGTAGGCATGCTTTTAAAGAAAAATTAGCTGAACTAGGCTATATTTTAGGTGACAATGCTTTTCAAGATGCATTTGAAAGATTTAAAAGCTTAGCTGATAAAAAAAAGAATGTGTATGATGAGGATATAATGGCAGTTGTTGACGATGGAATTGCCAGTTCAAGTGATAGATTAAAGCTTAAAAATTTATCAGTAGTTGCAGGAACTGAAGGACCTCAAAAAGCTGAAATTACACTTGAGATTGACGGTGTGTTGACTACAAATATATCAACAGGAGACGGTCCTGTTGACGCAATTTTTAATAGCATCAAGGCGCTTTTCCCGCATAAAGCTTTATTGCCTCTTTATCAAGTGCAAGCGGTTACAGCAGGAACGGATGCTCAAGCAGAAGTTAGTGTTAGGTTAGAAGAAGAAGGTACCTCAGCAACAGGAAGGAGCGCTGATACCGATACATTGGTTGCTTCAGCAAGAGCATATTTGAATGCTTTAAATAAATTATTAGCCAAAGCTGAAAAAGAAAAAAACAAAAATTGACTCCATATAATTAGTTATATCAAGAACTCAGTGTTTTATTCATTTAAAATTTTATACATAGAGAGTTATCCTTTATGTCATTAATTCGTTTTCAGGATGTCTTACGCGATGGAATTCAATCACTATTAGGTACGAACCCTTCTGCTCAAGAAATCATAGATGCATATCCTTTAAAAAATGATGGTTTTAGCGATTCACAAGTATTAAGCATGCAAAGAAAATGGAGTGATAATAATATCTATAACTGCATTAGGGATTCCGTTGATAAAAAGGCTGCAGGACTATATAATTTTATGACTACAGAGCTTAATAATTATAAATTTAAAATAAATTCTTAGTTGTCGTGGAAAAAAAATGCTATGTATTTTGTATCCTAGATGTTGTTAGGTATAAATACTTTATTCGGGCCCGTAGCTCAGTTGGTAGAGCAGGTGACTCTTAATCACTTTGTCGCAGGTTCGAATCCTGCCGGGCCCACCATATTCATATAAAACATATTTTTTCTTATTATTTTTTAACTACTTTTCTAACTTCTGCGTTTACGCCATTTACGCCATTCTATCAATACAAATGAAATTAATATCACAACAGTAAGCCCTAGTATTATTGCAGCAATAGGTCTTTCAAAGAATGCTAGAGAGTCTATTAAATGGTATTTTTGATATAAATTTAGAGGGAATGAATAGTTGTATCTATTATAAAATTAATATGTATTTTTTTTGTAAAAAATCTGTAAATAAATTTTATTTAGATAAACTTAATACTCTTAAAAACAAGAATTAAAATATCACTTTTATTAATATTTGATAAAATATCATATGTTATAGATAGTAAATATAAATATATAAACATATTTAATAATGCACTTACATCCAATAAAAGATGTTGAAATTTAGTTGAGTGATTGTAGAAATAATAATTTATTGTCGTTAAAATTAGAAGCGATGCGATCACTGCCCATATCATTTTAATTAAGCAATATAGCCCTATAAATCCTATAAATAACAATATAATATAATATAATATATTTGATTTTTCAAAATTTATTAAAAAATTTTTGGAAATAATTAATATAATTCCAAGAATGATTAAATCCCTAATTCCCGATACAATTTGTTTTTTGCTAAATGATGGCATTTTATTTTATTTTATTATTTTTTGATAATCGCATCGGCATGGAGTCTATAATATCAAATAAATTATTTAAATCATTAGATTCTATAATATATGAACCTTTAAGACTAGAATCACTATCATATACAATATGAGTAGGTTCTTCACCATTATTTTTTCTCTTATTTGATAGAAAGTTTGATAATTCGTTCATTAATAAATTTTATATATATATATTTTTATTAAATTTATTTTTATATATGTTTAAAAATATTTATTTTAAAATTCAAATTTAAATAATATTTAAGCATTATATTAGATAAATAATTATAATTATGAGTAAATCAATCAAGAGAATAATAAAT
>Ga0115001_10001881_pt1 | contig 16205 bp, 10 predicted proteins | sample ArcticOcean_MG_C_12_FD_89869 | JGI IMG/M metagenome (GOLD analysis project Ga0115001, IMG submission 89869) | Marine microbial communities from western Arctic Ocean - ArcticOcean_MG_CB8_130 | ecosystem: Environmental > Aquatic > Marine > Oceanic | place: Arctic Ocean: Canada Basin | collected... | reverse complement strand
GCAGATACCTTCATCGTCATATTTCTGTCACCTCTCGTTCCTCTTCTTCTATTGTTCGTATTATTTTTGTTATTATTATTCCTACTCAATAATATCGAAGACGACGGTGATGATGAGGATGAGGTTGATGAGGATGACGATGACGTGATATTAATCATTTGTAAACGCGCAGATGCTCTACAAAGATGAACAAAAACCATCTCCTCTCTCCCTCTTCTCTCTTACTCTCTCTTAATCTCTCTTAATCTCTTTACTCTGTGCTAAAAACGAGATCTATTAAATATAAATATGTGAAGGAGAGGGGGAGATATCTTTTTTTGATTAACACAAAAGTTTAGGGTTTCAGCAAAAAAAAATCAAAAAAAAACTGTTCCAATTTTTCTTCCGCCTTCTAAAAATTAATTGATTGCATAAATTGGAAGAATACAAAGTGTTAATAAGAGATCGAGTGCGCTATGAACGCACGAGAACAATCAGGAGCAGGAGCGATAGGAAGTCGATCTACTGATGCCACAAATAATAATCAAGAACTGATCGTGAACGAGAGCAATGCTGCGAGTGCTGATTTTGAGCAGGATTTGAGAAAAGAAGTCGAGGTCGTTGCAGATGATGGACGCGCGCAAATGAATCGAATGAAGCAAATGTTTAGTAGAGAAAAACGAACGGAATTAGCGCTGAAGGCGAAAGATGCGTCGATATCGATGACGAGAGCTATTGGTGATATGTCACAAAAATCTTTCGTCAGCATGCAGGAGACGTTTAAGAAAATGCAAAACTTGTCGATTAAGACCGGTGCTAGTCACGACGAAGGCGATATCGAAACCGAGGAAGACGAGAACGCGAAGAAACGAGTAGAGAGAGGGATCAGAGCGAGCACGACGGAGAAGAACGAGGACGTTTTCCTCGACGTGGAGGATAATCTGAAGTTTTTGGGATACGCCGATGGAGAGAATTTATCGCTAGCAAAGGTAACCGTGATGAAGTGGTCAGTTATGTTTCCGCGATGTTTAGCAGTCGGTCGTGAAGATGGGACGATTAGGATCTGCGTGTTTGGGAAATCAGATGTTTCGAAGACGACGACGACGACGACGATGAATAATAATAGGAATAATAATAGGAAAACGAATATGACGAACAATAGCGCAGGTAACGACAACGATAATAATAACGAAGACGGTAACGTAGCAAAGGACGACAATGAAATCCAACCACCACCGCCTACGACGGAAATTGCTCTTTCGGATGACGACGAAGGCGATGAAGAATACGTCGCGCATGGCGTATCGCACGTTTTCGAACTCACGGATGTGTTCTCACAAGCAGTTTCGGACTTAGATTGGTCTTTGGACGGATCTTCTTTACTCGCGTGCTCTTCAAAAGCTAAAGAAATTCGAATGTATAAATTACACGATAATAATAATAATAATAATAATAATAATAATAGTAACTCCGTCGTTGGTGGGAATAACACAAACAACAACTACGCTCGTACGAAATATCATCGTGCTGGAAATTTAGAAGCCGTAGTTCAAATATCTGAAAATCCAACATCGGTGAAGATACATCCAGTAAGAACAAATCTTGCTTTAATTACTACAAAACAGCGAAGCATAATGTTAGCAGACGTTAACTCTACGCAGGCGCCAGACAGAGTTCGAGTGCAAGGTGATCCTCAAGCTGGTTTACGAGAGATTTGCTTCAATACTTCCGGAAGGCTAGCGTATTTCGGCGACGAAACTGGGAGAGTCTTCACTCTCTCGTGTATTGAAAGGAAAGATTTTACAAAGAAATTCTCAATGTCAAAGTTATTAGGAAGCAAAGGAAAAAAGATTAGCGGTAGCAATAACTCTGGATTAGCGAAACAAACAGACCCAACGTCCAAGCGAATAAAAGAAGAAAAAGAACAGATGATGATGATGAGCAATAATAGCATGCGCAGAAATAGTAGTAGCGATCTAGCATCCAAAGATACTACTACTTTTGCGGTGGATGGTGTAACTGGATCAAACAACAATGGTGACGTCGGTGATGCCACGACTAACAAAAACAACGATGAAATAAAAAATCAAAACGACGCCGACGACAACATAATCATTGACGAGACCGCTTCAAAGAAGGTGATGAACAAAATGTCCTTGAAACAGGAAGAGTTTAAAGACAAAGCGAATGTAATTGCAAAGAGAATGAAAGATGAGGTTAAAGATGCGATGAATAAAATGAAAACATACGCAAAAGAAAAAGCTACGAAACCTTCGCAAGGTTTTTCTTTGACCGTATTAGACGTGAATAGTTTAGGTCAAGAACGATCTCCCGTATGTGCTTTATTTTGGTGCGCTTACGTCGCTTCGATCAACGCCCCAGTCCTTGCCGTGGCATGTGAAAATGGGAAAGTCCGCTTATTAAGAATAACTGATTTAGGAGCATCTGGTGATCATTTAGTTAGCTTTGCGACGGCATCTATGCCTTCATTCCATGGTGGATTTTCTTTTTGTCCCGCAAAAGTTTCCACTGCCCCTCCTATGATCGCCTCACCGAGAGAGAGAGTAACTGGTTTGATTTGCGAAATTTTGCAAACACCCGAAAGTCCCAGAGAGTCGGTCGAACAGAATTTTGCAATCAAACAAGTTCTTGAAACGCGCGAAGACGATACTTTCTTTTCTGACGGCGAAGATGATCAAGCGAAACCGAAAACGCCAGCTTTAGCGTTCTGCGCCGAGTCATTTTCATTTTCTGGAGACGGGTTAAGGTTAGCTGGATCGAATTCGAACGGCAAAGTTGCGATATGGAGTAACTTGGCGTTATGATCTTTCTCGTTGTTTTGTATTTAATAAAATAATATGTATTTTTAATGATAATAAATTTATTTATAGATTATAATCCCGCTTAAGCTTTTGAGCTACTGCCGGTTCGAGCATTCGCTCGAGTTGCGCCCATTGTGCTTCGCCGATGTGATTTTTGTACCCTTGCAAGACATCACGCATGGACGACGAAACCTCTTGACTTCTACATTGTCGCCAAGACGCGATTGCTTCGCAGATTTCCTTCAAACTCGCCACACCTCCGTTTGGATTTACTTTAATCAACGCACATAAACCTTTAAACGCGTGCTCTTTCTCGACACCATCGCGTAATCTTCGCAATGCAACGCACCAGGTTGAGGCAATAGTTTGCAAAGCCGATGCAATTTCTTCCGGGCATTGCATCGAGACTCTGCCAAGCGTTATTGCTGCATTTTCGCCTAAACTTCGATTCACCATTCTCATCTCGAGTATTCCAGCTAACGATTCCGCAAATGCCCGCACGTGCGGCAACAAGGCAGTCGGTTCACAACGAATAGCTAATTCTCCAGCTGCCCAGCAGGCGTTGTTACAGCACGAAACCGTTGCCGCGGTGATCATTTCTGGTGCGAGATTTTGTCTCGCAATTTCAAGAAACTCTTTCAAAGACGGGCTAACGTGTTGCGGACACGCCTTTGAAGTATCGCCCAAAAGCGCAAAAGCGGACCTTCGCACCGAAGGCGTGTCATCTGCACATGTTGCTAACAAAATTTCTCTCGTATGAGAGTTCATTAACAACGGTTCGCATTGTGGACCTAAGCCTTCAGCTAGACCAGAAAGCAAGTCGAGACCGACTAAGAGATGTTCGTGTATGTGCGCGTCGTGAGCAAGTTCGTTCCGTTTCACGGCTTCTTTCTTTTGTAACTCTGTCGTGCAAAGTTGCGAAGCTGCTGCAAAAATGTCCTGCGCGTACTTTATGCATCCAGTACCAGTTCCAGCTACAACCGCCGAGATGCATTCTAAAAGATGGTACAATTCAGGGTCCGCTTCTTGAGCGTTTTTCCACTTATCCAACATTTTTGGAAGCAACGCATCTGCATATTTTGGATCTGTAAGCGAAGGACCAATGTACTCTGCCATAGTTTGCAACGCGTCGTACAAGTTTCTTTGAGTCTTTCTTTGATACCTATCTAACGCCATACTTAAAGCTTGAACGATCTGCTCCGTCCAAGGCGCGAGCAAATCTTTACCTTCTTGCAAGCAGTTTGCCAAAGCGCCGCATGCCAAAGCTTGGACTTTCTTATTTCGATCGACAACCTTATTCAAAATCCCCATAATAACTGATTGTAACTGCTGCACACCAATTGCGGACGCTTCTACGGTCGTCCCAGGAACTGCGTTTGGATGATCGGGAGACATAGCGGATCGACACAACCAAGGAGAAAATCTCGATAACGTCCAACACGTCGTCGCTCGTACTAATGGCCTCGAATCATCCAACATTGGGTACAGAAACCCGCATAATTGTGGGAGGTATTGAGCGAGACCGTTCGTACATCCCTCTGCAACGGCACCCAAAGCTAAAATTGCCGACTCACGGATTCTCCAATTTTGGTCAGCTAAGCGTTGTTCGACAATTGGAAGCATAATTTGCAAAAGATCGTCGCCAAAATGTAAAGAAAGCGTATCTAATCCGCTAGCGGATGATTTCCGCAAATTCCACGTTCCCCAATCATCATCATCACCGTCATCGTCGTGATCATCGTCATCATTATCGTTTTTCCCCGCGCCGCCGTCGTCGCCGAAAGACTTATCTTTTTGAGATCGAAACGTCGGTTTAATATCTTGATCTCTGTCTGGTCTATCCGCATTCAATTCATCCTCCTCGGCCTGAATCACTTCTTCGTCGTCTTCGTCGTACGCCATGTTCGTCAATAACACTGGTATTAATTGCGGCGTAAACTCTCTCAAAATATTCACAGATTCCGGTTCCAAATCGGCTTCGACGAACGCTGCCCAAAACTCGCACGATTCGACTGCAACATCTGGATCAGGATCCGTTTGTCTCTCTAACATGAAAGTAATGATCTCTCGAAGGTTCGGTGTCATCTTTTCTGGCGCAATGTGAAGCAATTGTACTAAACCTTGGCATACGTATTTCCTCGCCGTATCATCGGGGTCGTGCGCTAGAGCGAATAAACCTCTGAGATAGTCATCTAACAAATCACGCTTCTCTCGAGGCCAAGAAGGAGCGATCATGTTCAAGATAGCAATCGCCGATTGCCTCACTTTCCCATCCGGATGCCCAAATAATTGCAACGTTCTCGGAATAACCAAACTCGCTGGACACTCAGGTAATCCGACTTGATTCGCCTGTGTGACGTCCGCTTCTAAGTACCCATTCGTTTCCTCGCATATCTTATACAATGCATCCAAAGCTCCATCTAACGCATTCGCATCATTTTTCTGTATATCTAAATTATCCTGAATCATAGGCCATAACTGTGGAAACGATTGCCATCCCTTTTGTCTAATACAAATCGCTAACGAAGTCCCGACGACTTTCCTAACAATCCTCGATTTATGTATCATCGCATCCATTAACTGTTCTCTAATATAACTCTCGTGCGGTTCCTCTTGAAACTGCCATGTCGTTTTCAAGTTATTCTTCAAGATCAATCCAGCCGTTTGCCTTATCACGTCATCAAAATTTAACCCGTCTTTAGTCAAAATCAGTGCTAAGTACGAGTTAAAATCTGGGAACTGAGAACACTCCTGTAACTTCTTGAACATCAACTTTTGATCACAGTTAGGTTTTGTGTATTCCCTAAGAAGTTCTGCGATTTGCTCCACGCCCTCTTGTTGTGGCTGCCACATTATTTATAGTATTATTTATATTATGATTATGATTATGATTATGATTTAGTACTATTTAGTATTTCTACAATCACACGAATAATCAAACACACGAAAACGAATTCAACAAAATCCTTCTCTTTCGTCTTCTCGCTTTTTATGCAACGAAACAGAAATCTGATTAAGAACGAGCGATAGCAGCAGTAGTAATAGCAGCAGTATGTCTATTTCTACGTGTATATCTAAACACAGAATTCTATATGTATGTAAAAAATGTTTACTATTTTATTTCTCACGCGACGATCTTTTTTTTCTTCTTTCTTTCCTTCTACCAATTTAGGGTTTTGTTTTCAATTTAATAGGCAAAATAGGGCATTTTTGTTTCATAATAAACACATTCTTCTACTTCGATTGTATACATCGATCGATCGATTAAGAACGAAGCGCTTTCGATAGATAGATATATATATTTACATTTATTTATTTATTTACTTACAGTATTTGAATAAATAGTAGATAAATTAAAGAAAACTATATATGATGTTAACGATGAAAAGTTTCCATTCCATCAGTGCAGTAACTACTGCTGCTAGAGTTCACAGAGGAGGACGGAAAGAGAAACATGAACAAAGTAGCAGTAGTAGTAGTAGTAGTTGTTGTTGTAGTAGCAGTGGTAGTGATCTTAATGGATTAAGACGAGTGCGAGATCGTCGTGAAAGATCGACACAGTTGTTTAGTTCCTCTTCTTTTAAATTCATGACCTATGCTTCAAGGATTGGAGACGAGAAAAAGAAGGTCTTCATCGATGGCGAAGCTGGGACGACTGGGTTACAAGTACGCGAGAGACTCGAAAAAAGGACGGATATTGAATTAATTCAATTACCGGATGAATTAAGGAAAGACGAGAAAGCGCGAGAACGAGCGTTGAACGAGTGCGATTGCGCGATTTTGTGCTTACCGGATGACGCGGCTATCGAAGCCGTGAAGTTAGTTACGAACGAGAAAGTCATAATCATCGACGCATCGACTGCGTATCGAACGAACGATGATTGGGTATACGGATTCCCAGAGATTTCTAAAGAACAACGCGAGAAAGTGCGAAAAGCGAAAAGGATTTCAAACCCAGGGTGCTACCCGACCGGATTCATAGCCTTAATAAGACCATTGGTCGACGCGAACATTTTACCGAAACAAACTAAAATGACCGTGAATGCAGTGAGTGGATATACTGGAGGAGGAAAACAGCTCATTGCTATTTACGAAACTCCAGGAGCTGAACCGTATGGTGCCTATGGGTTTAACTTAAATCATAAGCATATTCCAGAAATGAGAAAGTACGCCGGTTTAGATTCGGAACCGATTTTTCAACCTGCCGTCGGCTCGTTCGCGCAAGGCATGATCGTTTCCGTTCCTTTATTTTACGACCAATTAAACGGTATTGATAAAGGGGAAGATTTGTACAAATGCTTACACGAAAGATATAAGAATTCACAGTTCGTCACTGTCAGAGAGTATAACAAAACGGATGATTTAGAACGAGGCGCGTTCTTACGCGCGGACGGCTTAAGAGATTCCAACGCTCTCGAACTTTCCGTTTTCGCGAATGACAAAAAGCGCACTTGTTTACTAATCGCTCGATTAGATAATCTCGGTAAAGGTGCGAGTGGTGCCGCCGTGCAAAATCTCAATTTATCCTTAGGCTTCGATGAAAATGTTGGTTTGTAAAACATCGAACAACAACTTATTCAGCATTGAAAAAGTCACCTTGAATAAGTTATTGGATCTCCATTAAGACGAGACTCCTCACCTTCAACCGGCTATCTATCAACGCCTGGAAGTTTTCCGGACTCATAGCGCACATAATAAGTATTGATTTTAAGACGTCGACGACTCATTTCGTCGTTGCAGATACGTTATTGATAGAGAACTTTTACGTTTTACATTTTATTCATATGCGTTACAAAAATACGCATATACTTCACAAAACGTAATTAAGTTCTCGATGACGAAGAAAACGCAGTTTCAGGTCTACATCGATCACTTCTTCGCCTATGGCGCTAGTTTTTACACGCTTTGGATCTTACTATCAACGATCGCGTGGATATCGCACTTAGGCGAGCGAATACCAATCACGCAGAAGTTCTGCGCGGCAAAGGGATATCCAAGCAACGAGAAATCAAAGAACATTGTTAACTTCTTTCGACAGAACGTTCCAACCGCTTTAATGTTCGTCCTACCACATTCTCTGTGTAAGGTTAAGAACGTAAGGAAACTGTTTGGGAGACGCGGGAGATCGATTTATAACGTCATAGCCGCGCTTACTTTACACGTGTTCATGTTACAATTTATTCCCTTGAAAGAGCCGGTTATGATGGTTATACCGATCAAGCGCGAGATCCACGACGCGACGTCGGTGTTGATGTTATTCTATGCCGCGTACGCAATTTTTTCGGCGCCAGAGACTTACGATTTGCTCGGAGTGAACTCATCGCTTTCCAGAGCGGGCGCGAGAGCGCCTGAGGAAATGGACGCTATTACTTGGATGGGGTTGTGCGTATATAGAAAAGGCGGCGTCGTAGCGTTCGTAGCGTTTACTGGATTGTCGTTAATACCTCAGACTCTTACGCTAGGCGACTGTTTAGCTCGAGGCGTCGCGGCTACGTACTTGCGCTTGCGCTCGAAGTCGTTTCGTTTATGGTTAGGGCAGATACCAGGCGCTCATCACGCGACGTGGGTATTACGAGGAAGTTTAATAACGTTTGCTTTGTTCACTTCCTGGCGCGTCGGTGAAATCTCATTCATTCGAGCCGTACAAATCGACTTCTTAGGTTTGAGTTTAGCCCTCGTCCTTACCTTCGCCGAGAGAGAACGTAGCAGAAGAAACAGTGTTCGTTCGAAAGTAGCGTTCACTAAAAGAACACGCGCTCCAGCATCCGCTTCTGAGTAGTATGTAGCACGTAGTATGTAGCGCGTAGTATGTAGCACGTAGGAGCGCGAGCGCGTATAAACCGTTCCCTGCTGCTCTTTTCATGAATAAAACGTAAAGTTCGAATCACAGAAACAGTATTGGCTCCTCTCTTTCAGAGCTGTTCTTTTCCCTCCCCTGCCTTGTTACTAACTTCAAAAATCTTCGAAGACGAAGACCGCGTTGATGAAACCGCTGCGTTGGAAAGAGGAAAGAGGAAAGAAAAGAGGAAAAGAAAAATGCGCTACATATAACCACGACTTTGACGACTTTGACGACAAATAACAATCGCAAAAATGCGCGAACAAAAAAATGCGCTACTTCCAAGATCTGATCGAGCCGAGGGCCCTCCGTTTTCTTCTTTGCAGCCTTCTTTACGCTCGGAGACCATTAAAGTTCTCTCTGATTATTTCGGTTTCCAAAACACGACGCCGGTGCAGGCCGCCGTCATTCAGTTATTGATGCAGAACAAAGATTGCTCGGTCGAGGCATGCACTGGGTCCGGGAAAACAATCGCGTTCATCGTACCAATGATTGAGATTCTTTCGCGAGCGAATCGCGAGCGAAGGTTCAAGAAGCACTCGGTTGGGGCGGTCGTAGTAGCGCCGACGAGGGAGCTCGCGAAACAAATAAAGGACGTCGCGAAGGCGTTCTTAACGAGTTTATCGGGCGAATCGTTTCAGCCGAGTTTAGAGCCTATGTTGTTAGTGGGAGGGGGGAATAATACAGTACAGGATGATTTAAGGAAGTTCACTGAGTTCGGCTCTGTTTGCTTGATTGGAACGCCGGGGCGGATGTTGGACGTCTTACAAAAGGCGAAGGACTTGGACGCGAAGAGATGCGAGTTGTTAGTCTTGGACGAAGCGGATCGAGTGCTCGGGATGGGGTTTCAGCAGACCTTGAATGCGATTATTCAAAAGTTACCGAAGCAAAGAAGGACTGGGTTGTTTTCGGCTACGCAAACTGAGGAGTTGGAGGAATTAGCTCGAGCCGGTTTAAGAAATCCAGTGAGAGTAACAGTCCGAGCGTCCGCGGCAAACAATAATTTAATTAATACTAATAATAACGAAGAAGGTGATAAAAACAACAACGGGGGGAAGAAATCAGCTGGCAATAACAATGGAAGTAAATTACCGACACAATTAGAGTTAACGTATAGGATTTGCGAGAGCGTAGATGCGAAAATATTTCGATTAGCGGAATTTTTAAAGGCTAAAAAGGGGAGGAAAATTATAGTCTATTTTCTCACCTGCGCGAGCGTCGATTATTATCACAAAGCGTTAGCGGAACTCCTCGAAATAAATAACAACGATACGAAGAAGAAGAACCAAAAACACCAACAGAATAACAATAATAGTAATAATTACCAGACAAAAAAGAATAAGAATAGAATGGAAATCTATGCTTTGCATGGCAAAATGAAGCAAACGCAGCGAGAACAAACTTTGGAAACTTTTGCAGAAAATAACGAGGAAGAAAACAACATAGACTCATCGATTTTACTTACAACTGACGTTGCTGCGAGAGGTTTAGATATTCCAGGCGTTGATTGGATCATTCAATTCGATATGCCTCAAGACCCGTCCGCATTTACGCATAGAGTTGGGAGAACTGCGCGGATGGGTGCTAAAGGAAGCGCTTTAGCGCTATTGACGCGCCAGGAAAGCTCATACGTCGCGTTTTTAAAGATCAGAGGTGTTCATTTGCAAAAGGAAGGAAACACTAGAGCAGCTGATGGTGATAATAATGATGATGATAAAGATGACGAAGATGAATTGAATAGTGTCATAGAAGAAGACAGGAATGGGGCGAAAGAAGTCTACGAAACTCTTCGATCGCTATCGAAATGCGACCGCGAAGCAATGGAAAAAGGGGTTCGTGCGTTTGTTTCGTACATTCGAGGATACAAAGAGCATCATTGCAGATTCATATTCCGCTTGAAAGAGTTGCATTTAGCGAAACTCGCAAACGCTATGGGACTTTTGCGATTGCCAAAGATGAAAGAGATTCGGAAGGCGGCGAAGAATACGCTCGAGGGTTTCGAAGAATGCGTCGATGTTGACATCGATGAAATACCGTTTTTGGACCATCAAAGAGAAAAACAACGACAGATTCAACTCGAGAAAGAGAGAGCAGAGAAATTAGCGAGAGAAGATGAAGAAGAAGCGAATCCTAACAAGAAGAAAGATGTGCCGAAACTGAAAAAGAATAATGAAAGCAGCAAAAAGCCTGAAAAGAAACTTACTGCGCACAAACGTCGTCAAATAGAGACGCGCGAGGAATTAGACGAATTAGAAGATGACTATAGAGCGCTTAAAAAATGGAAGAAGGGTAAAATATCCGAAGAAGAGTTTGAATTTGAACTTGGATGGGAAGAGAATCCATCCACGGCTGGGAAAGTTCGTGTGAAAGAAAACGACGACGATAAAGCGCCGTCTTCTTCTGCCTTTGCGAAGAAGCCTTCGCAGCAAAGGAAAGGTAATGGGGAAGATTATAGAAACGGTGACGATTTATGGAAAAAGCAAATCAAGAAACCGAAACACGTGAAACAATCGAAAGGCGGTCAAGGGAAGAAATATCAAAAAGCTCGCGAACGCGCTTCTGCGGCGGCAAAATAGAATTGTTCATATGTCAATAAAGCATCCTACATATATACTAAGTAGTGCATTCTCTCGGCGTTTCTTGATGTTTATATCTTGAGCATATCGTCAACCCAACATCCATTTTTTCTAAAGTCTGTAAAAACATTCCTTGGTAATTAAACGAATGCGCATCGTCGGCGCCAGTAACTTTATCGTGATAATGATACGGTACAGTATGAACCGCGTGATGTGGAATATCTGTGTGAAATCCGTACACTCTAACGCTATCACATACGGCGAACGCCAAAAGTAATCCCTCAATCCCGCTTGGAGGGGCATTTCGGCCTTCGGCGCTGACCAAATTCGCTACTGAGAGTCGCGCGTATACTCTGCGATATAATTCTCTAGCACGAAGACTTAAAGTTGGATCCATGAACAAAATCGGTGAAGTCGACTTCTTACATACGTTTCGAAACGAGCGCTTTGCGCCACTTCCAAATAATAACAAAGCTTCACTTTCGGCCCATGGTCCTTTCGGTCCTTTCTCTGCTACGTGTCTCGACCATTGGTTATTGATTAATCGAAACGTCGTTTTTCGTCCAACGTATTTTTCAAACCCTACAGTAGGTCCATCGTTGAAACGAATGACTATATCGGCACCATCAATGCCGTAGCCTTGATTTGAATCTTTAAGATTCACGCCACCGTTACCAACGACTGCACACGTTTTGCCTCTTCTCATGAAATCGATATTGGGAATGCACCCATCTAATTCTAAATTCTCTGCGAGATCCTTCCCAAACGCCTTTTCGGCAAAAGGAAGCGTATGCACCATGAGCTGCGGCGCTCTCGCCGCTTTCCATAAACCATTTTTCGGCACTTGTATGCCATCCATGAGATCTTTTAAATCTGAGATATCTTTAAACGCTACCTTTTTCGATTTAATATCTTCAGCGGCAGCTTTTGATGTTTCCGTTGGCGCGCAGAAGCTATGCGCAGCGACGCGTTTCTCTCCTTCCTCAGGCGCAGACGACGACGAGTCTTCTTCTTCTGTCTCTACTTCTTCAACTGCTACTACTTCTTCTTCTACTACGTCTTCTACGTCTTCTACTTCTTCTACTTCCTCTAATTCCTCTAATTCATCATCATCATCTCTGTCTTCATCGCCTTCATCTCCTTCTTTACCTTTCTTGCTATTGGTCTCACTGCGTCGTCTTTGCAAGACTTCGATCTTACTCGGCTTCATGAAATCTTCGTACGCGCTCAAATGCTGCTCTTTCGTCCATTGTCCGACGTGCGCTCTCACTGGCTCAAACGGATGTCTCTCCTGTGGATGATGTTCCTTATTCCTTCGTTGTTCTTGCTCTTCATTAGCAGCTTTCTGCGCAGTCGCTGGAGCTTCGTAACTCTTCCGCGTCTTCCTCTGTCGTTCCATTTTCGCCCTGATCTCTTCGTTTGACATTTTCTTCTCTCGCAAATACTCTCGCTCGCGCTTAGCTCGGACTTCGGATAAGTTCTTAATCCTCCCCGTTTCATCTCTCTCGAACTCTCGTGCTACTGCGGCCCCGTTATTTCGCTCAGCGTTGTCCCGGTAATACTCATCCGTAGGTTTGAACAGGCCATATCTCAAAGCGGGTTGTTTCGTGACCGATACAATCGCTAGAACGAGTAAACAGATGAACGTTATTTTCTCCCTGAAAGAATTGGATGTTCGTTTACGCCTCAGACTGCTCAGTTCTTTTTTATCATCAACGAAAGAAGGAGGATCGGGAGGCAAATGAATAAAGCGAGTGGCTAGTTCGAGATCGGAAGATGGGATTAATTTCTGAGCGCCGTCCTGAACGCGTGAACGCATCGTCGCTGTTTCTATCTCTGTTTCATATATTTTACTAAATAAGTACGTTTTTTATCACACTACTACTAAAAGGGTTTATGGTATATACGATACAAAAATGGTCGATTTAAGCGCCGTGGCAGCTGAGTTCGAGATAGCGCGTTTAATGGAAGAAAACGCGAAATTATTGAAAATTCAGCTCCACCAGCAGAACCAAAAATATCGTTGGCACCGTCAAAATATGAGAAGAAAATATATATCGAATGGCTCCAGGACGCAATAATGTGTTCGATAGATAACGCTTCTGTTACAGGAAGTGATGCGATGCTATCGTCGCTATATAAGCAGCTAAGAACTGCTTCAAATGCGAAGAAGGTAGCAGACTTCAGAACATTTAAGAAGATAAATAAAGTTGCCTTTAAAGATGGGCTACTAATTTTATCAACAACAATGACATTAAACACGCAACGATTTCCGATATCGCTGACAAGCGATCTATTTCGGTAAATCATTGCGTGTTTAATGTCATTGTTGTTGATGAAATTAGTAGCCCATCTTTAAAGACAACTTTATTATTCTTCTTATATATTCTGAAGTCTGCTACCTTCTTCGCATTTGAAGCAGTTCTAAGCTTCTTATACAGCGACGATAGCATCGCACCACTTCCTGTAACAGATGCGTTTGGTATCGAACGCATTATTGCGTCCTGTAACCATTCGATATGAATTTTCTTTTCATATTTTGACGGTGCCAACGATATTTTTGGTTCTTGGAGCTGGTTTTTCAATTTCGCGTTTTCTTCCTACTCGCTTTCTCCATCAAGTTGCACCATTTTTGTATCGCATATACCATCGGCCCCACCAATCTTTGTCTCGAAGAGAGATTTAAGAGATCGGCGTATTGCATTTGAACTTGTTCTAATTCAATAGGTCCCAACCATTTCGTCATGACTCTCTCCGTCGCTTTTGAGATCTTTGAATATGAACAAGTTCCAGTCAATGGGTCCCATGATTTTGAAATGCCCGGATTGAGCTTAAACTCCTTTAGAATCTCGCTTATCGTTTCGAGATATGCGAGCTCCGTTTGCGTTGCTTCGTCGTCGAAATCTTGCGAGAGAATGTTTATTAGTTCTTCCATTGTTTCGACTACCATCGACCCATCCATTTTGTCGACGTCCGTTTTTGAGTGAGCTTCTTGGGATATTACTCTCACTTCGTTCGTGTATTTGAACCATGACGTTATCGACGCGTTTGAATCCGTTCTGACTCTCAACTGAGACGGTGTTCGTTCGATCCGACTGGAAGGTTTCATTTGAGTCTTTTCTTCCAAAATTCTTGCCTCTATCCAATTTCTCTCATTCTCCTCCATTTCGCCGAGAGATAGTCGTTTTCCTTCCTCGTTCATTCGGGTGTTATCTTCGTCTTGCGCGTTCGCGTCATCGTCATCTAATTCACCAGAGTTACCAAATAACTTCACAATGATGTTTGTATCGTCTCGATCTACTCTCGATTTAAGCTCTTCGATTGATAAACCCACTGTGTTCCCTTCCCCTAAAGCTTGCTTTTCTCTAGTAAGTATTTCTAACGGTTTATCATCATCATTGTAGGTAAGCCATTTCTGCGAATTTCCCTTTAACAAGACGCGGTTGTTGATAACATTAAGAAGGAAACCGTGATGTTCCACTCTGTACGGAGAGAGAGCATATTTGAATATCAAATTATGAAAAGCACTTCTTTGGATGAGATGAGTGCCCTTTTTCCATTCAGGTGAACCCTTTACTACTGATGATGTGAAGATGTTCATGATGATGACGAAAAAGTATCCCGTCCTGACGTGGCGAACTTCTAAGGAGTACTACGAATACATTTCTGAACGAATTAAATCATGCCTGGTCGTTAAGTAGTGGTTGTTTCGGTTCATCACTAATCGCACACGCATTCAAACCGATGCGTTATTATTCTTCCTTGAAATACTCGTACTACTTTTGCGAGCGCAATACTTTCGACCATTTCTTTAACAAATCGTCGACGTCCGCGTTCATTCTCGTGCCTATACCGCCCCATACTAACCGATCGAAGAAATCCGTTTTTAATCCATCGCCGACTTTCCTGATCCGTGTAAACCCTAATCGTTCGTAATATCTCACCAACTTTGTTGCATATTCGTTCCCATCATCGATCGATAATAACTCCGCCTTCGTGCAGCCGAATTCTTTACCTAGGCGTAAACTCTCGCAGCCTAATAGGATCGAGACGCCGAACACAGATTTCAAGTTCTCTCTCTCTTTCGCATCATCGATCTTATTTATTCTAGAGTTATACACTCGCATCGTGTCCAAGTGTAGAATTCTGAACGGGAACGGCGCTACGAATCCATCGTGTTCGGCTATTACGATTTCGTCGCCGTCGTCATCGAAATCATCGTCTTTAACAGTTCTCCTCCCTATTCTCCTCGCGACGATCTTAAAGAACGGCCCAGTTCGCTCGGTCTCCAATCGTAACCCTTTCATTCTCCCTATCTCCTCTATCTCCTCTTTCGTTATATATATGTCATCATCAGCAATACTGTCGTGATCATCATCATCTAGAGCTGAACAAATCGTTCTCGCGTGAACACGACGACTGTTCTTTCCTACGACTCGTGTACCGTATCGCTCCTCTCTGTTCGTACTGGTATTCCCTCTGCTTCCTCTTCTCTCGATAGTTTTCCTATCATTCGAACGTATTAAATAGCGCTCGTTATTCGTAGTAGCTTCCATCGATGCTTTCAACAATGCTCGTCTCATTATTGTTCACTTTGTGGCAGTATACTTATCAGTAGTACGAGTACTAGTATTAGTACTAGCGCAGTGAAACACTAACAAACTTTTTATTAGCGCGAGCAAGTTATTATTATTCTTTGTTATTTGTTATACACGTGCATGACGATGTCATCATAAAGAATAATTGTTAACAAAAAGAATAATAACGAGTATAGAATAATAATAATCCAAAACCTTCCTCACATTAGTAGTATACGAAGTATTTTACTCGCGCGTTATCATAATAAACAGTACTAACAATAACAATAATAATAATAATAATAAATAAACGATAGTAGTAAAAATGATCTCGATACGAACTGAATCGTTTCTGACACGAGATAGTTTCGCTTCAGTGCGAAGAGACGGAAGAGTAAACAAATTGAGAAGT